>Ga0065712_10067818_pt1 | contig 29246 bp, 28 predicted proteins | sample MisRhiReplicate1_FD_59099 | JGI IMG/M metagenome (GOLD analysis project Ga0065712, IMG submission 59099) | Miscanthus rhizosphere microbial communities from Kellogg Biological Station, MSU, sample Rhizosphere Soil Replicate 1: eDNA_1 v3... | ecosystem: Host-associated > Plants > Roots >...
AATCCAGTTGTAAATCGTGCGACGGCTGACTCCAACAGCCTCGCAGGCCTTCATGATAGAGAGGGTCTGGCGGTCCATATTTGCTCAACGGGCCTCGGATCGTGACGGCCCTCAAAAGTTTCCACAGGGGGCCACAGGGCCCCAACACGACCTCAGAACCCTGTATCGGCTGGTTGCCACCGATCCTTAGGCTGGCTTGTGTCAATATATTGGCGCTCCCTAAAATGAGTGGCGCTCCCCATCTGCTCTTCATCGACGACGAGGCCACGCTTCGCGGTCTCATGGCCGAGCGTCTGACGGAACGGGGGTTCGTGGTTCGGGAAGCCGGCAGCGGTGAACAGGCCCTCGAACTTCTCGACCAGATCGCCTTTGACGCCGTTATTACGGACCTCAAACTCCCCGGCATCGATGGCTCTCGCGTCCTGGAGGTGGCCCGCGAGCGGTACCCCGGTATCGTCACGATCGTGATCACGGGATACGGCACGATGTCCGATGCGTTGAACGCGGGCAAGCGGGGCGCGTCGGATTTCATAGCAAAGCCGTTCCAGTTCGACGAGCTGTTTCTTCGCCTGCAGAAAGCGCTGGAGCAACAACGACTCAAATCGCATAACGCCTATCTGCAGTCGGAACTTGATCAGCGCCACCATCAGTTCAGCAGCATCATCGGCCAGAGCAGCCGGCCGATGCAGAAGCTGGTTCACGTGCTCGAGACGGTCGCACCTTCTAACAGCACGATCCTGATCACCGGCGAGACGGGCGCCGGGAAGGAAGTCGTCGCGCGCGCCATTCATCACAACAGTGCGCGACGGCAGAATCGCTTTGTTGCGCTCAACTGCAGCGCGATCCCCGAGACGCTGCTCGAAGCAGAGTTGTTCGGCCACGTGCGCGGAGCATTCACCGGCGCCGTCGGCGCACGACAAGGGCGATTCGAACAGGCGCATAAGGGCACGCTGTTTCTCGATGAAGTGGGCACCATGAGTACAGCGTTGCAGATGAAGCTGCTGCGCGCGCTTCAAGAGCGTGAATTCGAGCGGATCGGAGATAACCAGACCGTGAAGGTCGATGTGCGGGTGATCGCGGCGACGAACTCAGATCTCTCGAAGATGGTCGCCGAGGGCACGTTCCGCGAAGATCTTTATTACCGCCTGCATGTGATCCCGATTCTGCTTCCTCCGTTGCGACAGCGTCGGGAGGACATACCGGCTCTGGTCAAGCACTTCCTGGAGAAGTTCGCCCCGGGCACAGCGATGCAAGTCTCGCAGGGCGCGATGCGCGCGCTGATGGCATATCAATGGCCTGGCAACGTACGCCAGCTGGAGAACGCCATCGAGCGAGCGGTCGCGTTGAGCGCGGGCCGTCGAGAGGTTGCAATCACCGACCTGCCCGCTGAGGTGCAGACTACACCGGAGACGACGGAAACACTGTTCGTGGATTTTCCGGACAGCGGCCTCGACCTGCCTGCGTATCTCGCCAAGATCGAGCGCGATCTGATTCAGCGCTCGCTCGAACGAACCGGCGGCAATCGCAACAAGGCGGCCGAGTTGCTCCGCATCAAACGCACCACGCTCGTGGAGAAGTTGAGACGCCTCGGGCCCGAGTGATCGCTCGTACAACACGAGGAAGAAATGCCACCGCGTTATTCGTACTGGACCATTCTCGCCGGCGGGCTGCCAACTGCATTCCGTGCTGCTGAGCGCGAGGATCTCTTACCAACGTTCAACCGCATTCGTGAGAAACATCCCGACGCTGAGATGAAATGGTTTGCGAGAGGGCGCCTCTGGCAGTCTCCCGACGAAGCACAGGCCGATCTTGAACGTGCACGGATCAAACGCGATCGCGATTGGCGGCCTGGCGGCGACCATCGCGACCCGCGACAGACCTTCAAGACCAAACGCAAGCAAGACGACCCGCGGCGAGAGAAGACACGGCGGCGGCCGTCGTCGGAACCTACGGTGGCCGACACGCGTCCCACCGGGCCTGCGTCAAAGCCAGGCGCGCCACGCATGCGCCCCACAGGACCTGCGTGGAAATCCGGTGCGCCCCACACGCGCCCCACAGGACCTGCGGCGAAATCTGGTGCGCCCCACACACGCCCCACAGGGCCTGGGGCGAAATCCGGCCCGCCACGCTCACGCACCACGGGACCTGCGGCGACATCCGGCGCGCCACCCAGACGCCCCACCGGACCTGCAGCGAAATCCGGCGCGCCATACACGCGCCCCAGCGGACCAGCCGGCGCGCCACCTACGCGCCCTACGGGAACTGCATCAAAATTCGGTTCGCCACACAGACGTGGCGTGGGGCCACCTAAGCGACGGCCGCGATGATCCTTCACGTCGTTCTGTTTCGTCTGAAACCAGGTCTTCGCGACGATGAGCGAGACGCGCTTGCCGCGACACTCGCGCGCGCGACTCGTGAGATTCCGTCGATACGCCGCGCGCGCATCGGCTCCCGCGTCATGCTTGGTCGCACCTACGAACAGCTCATGACCACGGACTATTCGTTCGCAGCGATTCTCGAGTTCGACGATCGCGATGGACTGCAGACATATCTCGATCATCCTGCGCACGAGCAACTCGCTCAACGTTTCTACGCAAGCGTTGATGCGGCGTTGACGTACGACTTTGAGATGTGGGAAAGCGACGAAGGGATCGAGAGAATTCGCGGCGAGCTGTGACGAGCCGCCGAGAGACTGCAGTCTCGCTGCAGCTCTCCGCGGTATCTTTCTCGAATGCGGATCAGCCGGCCACGTAGGCTGACGACGGCCGATCCTGGCGACGCATCGCCGCGCGGGCGGTGCGATAGGGTCCTACCGGCAGGTTGCAGTTCTGCTGATAGAGAAACGCGTGGAAGCGTTTGTAATCGGTCGGCGGCAAACCGAACACACCGAGCAGTGCTCGATAACTACCTCGCGTGTGCTCGAGGCCGCGATGGATCAGCGCTGCGAGATCATCACGCGTGAGTTCGTGCGCTTTGAACGGCTGATGTACGACGGTCCAGAAACTCTCGCCTGCGATCAAACGTTCCCAGAGACGATCCGCAGTGGTCGTGCTGCGCTCAGGCCGTCGCGGGCTCGACGTGACGTTCTCGTGCGGTAGACCCGGCGCCGGCACGGAGACTGCCGGTGCCGTCTCGCGCCACCCACGGATCTCAGTCGGCAGATCTTCCGCTGCGATCGGACGCTCCCACTCGCGAACGACGAGACGCTCGGCGAGGTTTTTCAACTCGCGTACGTTGCCGGGCCACGGATACGCGACGAGCAACTGCTCGGCGTCCATCGTGAGCTCCGGGCAATGCAGCCGATGCGTGTCGGCGGCTCGACGCAGATAGTGGCGCAACAGGAGCATGACATCCTCGGCGCGCTCCCGGAGCGATGGTACGTGGATCTGGATGATGTTCAAACGGAAGTACAGGTCCTCGCGGAACACCCCGGCTTCGATGCGCTCACGCAGATTCCGGTTTGTCGCCGTGATCAACCGCACGTCAGAGCGGCCCGTCACGCCGTCTACGCCGATCGTTTGGATCTCTCCGGTCTCCGCAAATCGCAGGAGTACGGCCTGCATTCGGAGACTCATCTCGCCGAGCTCGTCGAGAAACAGTGTGCCGCGATCGGCCTGTCGCACCAGACCGGGCTTGTCTCGATATGCGCCCGTGAAGCTTCCTCGCGTGTGGCCAAACAGCTCCGACTCGAGAAGCGTTTCAGGAATACCGCTGCAGTTGACCGCCACAAACGTCCGCGACGCACGAGCGCTCTGCTCGTGAATGAGCCGCGCAACGACTTCCTTGCCCGAGCCTGTCTCACCGAGCACGAGTACCTTCGCATCGGTACGTGCAGCCGCCTCGATCTCCCGGCGCAGCGACACAATAGCCGCGCTCTCTCCCAACAGCAGGGGCAGATTTTTGTTGGTCCGTGGCACTGGGAACGTAGACATCTGGCTCAATTCTCCAAATCTCAGATAACGAGCAGGGAATTAGTCTGCCTTTTTGGAGCGACTAAGGTCAACGGTAAAGTCACGTAAAGTCGGTCAGGAGATCACAGTTTTGCGCTGAAATCTCATCCATACGGAAGAAAAATTGACGCTCAAGCTTAGCGCGATTGCGTTAACACGTTGTAACAAAACGACTTTCAATTCTGACTACGCACATCTGCTTTTCTGGCACGAAACATGGTTCGTTTGAGACGGAGCGAATGGCCTGTGGGCGCAGAACTGATCCGAGAAACTGAGAAGTCGTTGGATTCGCTGTTTTCAGCGCTGGACGGGAAGCTCGCCGATGGCGCGCCAGCCAGAATTCTCGGGATCTACGACGACGGGAAGGAGTGGTGGATCCAGGTCGCGCGGGGCGACGACGACATCAATACGATCGTTCTTCGATTGTCCCGCTTCGCCAGCGTCTTCAACGCGGTGGCCGCGTTGAAGCGATGGAGTTGCTCGGGAACGACTGCGCCTCGAATTGTGCGAGCGATGTCCCTGGTCTAGAACTCGGTTACGCCGGAGGCGGCTCAGGCCTCCGCAATCGAACCATCTGCACGCGCGGTACTCACGCGATTCTTCCCCGCTCGCTTCGCATGATAGAGCGCGCGATCGGCGCGCTCGATAAGATCTCTCGCAGTGACTCCCGGTGGCGACACCGCGACACCGATGCTCGCCGTCACGCGCAACCCTACCAGGTCCGGTTCGTTGCGCTGATACGCCTCAACCCGTTGCCGAATCCGTTCTGCGATCGCGCCTGCACTCTCCGCGGTGCCTCCGGGCATCATCACCGCGAACTCTTCGCCGCCGAATCGTGTGCAAACGTCGAAGATGCGTACCGATCGACGGAGAATTTCAGAGATGTCGCGAATGACCATGTCGCCCGCGACATGGCCGAAACGATCGTTGATGCTCTTGAAGCCGTCGAGATCGACCATCAGCAGACCGACCGACGTCAGTTGGCGAATCGCTCTATGGAGTTCCTCTTCCAATCGCGCCTGGAAGTATCTGCGGTTGAAGAGACCGCTCACGGGATCGATCACCGCGGCCTGTGCGTAGGCCTGCGCTTCGCGCAGCACACGTTCACGTCCGAGGGCGAGTGCGACCGGTGCCGTCAACACACCAATCGCGGCAGCGTCTTCCTGTGAATACGGAGTGCCACCAATGCGGTCGGTGAGCGACACGACTCCGAGTGCTTCACTGCCTGCAACGATCGGAATCGACATGAACGAGTTCGTGCGGTACCGCGAGCGCTGACGATCGAGACCGGGACTCTCGGTGACATCGGCAACCACGAGCGGCGTTCTCGTTTGATAGACACTGCCGATCACGCCGGCGCCCGGCGCGATACGCAGGTGCTCGACGAGCGCGTGCGGATAGCCACGCGTCGCGACGATCGACAGCTCGCCATCTCCAGTCGCAACAGCGAGTGATGCGATGCGGCTGGGCACGGCCTGCACGACGAAATGCAGAACCGCTTCGCCGACGGCAGTGAGACCAGTGGTATCGGCGAGCGTACGCGTCAGTCGCCGTGCAGCGGCATCAAGCGCCCACGGCGCGCGGCCGCCGCGCGTGGTGCCGCTCAGATCTCGCGCGAGCGTGACGAGGTCTTGCGCCGACCCGGTCCAATCACCTTCGAGCAGCAGGATGACCGGTGTGCTGGGCGCTGCGGCCAGGCCCACAAGCGTCCAGTCATGGTCCTCCGAGCGCCACACATCGACACCTAAGCCAAGCGTCAGGCCGACGCTGTCAAACGCGTGCGAACCGCCGTTGTGCAGATGCGACAGCGACGGTGTCGGCGCGGACTCGACGGCCACAACCCAGGCGCCCTCATGCTTACCCGCAACCGCCGCCTTTGTCTCGAGGACACGGCCGATCAGCGAGACAAGGTGCGCAAGAAACTCGCGAGGAGCGGCCGCAGCAGGCACACGTTGAGGGACTTGGAGCAGCGCGCTCCGCTGGTCGGACGACAGCCGCCGATGCCCGCCCGGGGGATGGGCGATGTGAGACATCTCCTGCTGAAATCCCGAGTCGGGGAGATATTCCCCCCGCGTTTGGGAATCGTCGTTCTCGAGTCGATTCACTTGACGCAGATCCCGGCCTGTACGCGCGGCTCTCGCCAACTACTCCATATCACGTCCTGCTGAGGTGGCAACAACCGTGCCCCAGACGGAACCGTAATTGATGTCAGGCTGGCGAGTTATACGGACAATCGTCCCGAGCGCCGCTGGCGCTCGAAACCCGTTAAGCGGGGCCCGAAGGCCCACGCTTATCGGTACTCTTTGAACGGAATCTGGCAGTCGTGCTTACGCAGGAAATTCAGGAAGCGTTTGTAGTCCCGTGCTTCCATGTTGAACAGACGCGCGACGATTTTGTAGTTGCCGCGCGCTTCTTCCAGACCGCGACGCACAACCTCGCGCACATTCGCACGCGTGATCTCGCGATCCATGAAGAGCGGATACACAGCCGTCCAGAACGACTCGTGCTGCTCGATCATCCGCTTGTAGAGGTCATCCGCGACCGTACGACGACGCTCGCGCTTGGGCCGGAGGAGGACCGCATCGTACGAGCGAATCTCGGACGACAGATGCTCGAGCTCGATCGTCGGGCCGGTGACGGTCACGACCAGACGCTCGATCACGTTCTCGAGCTCGCGAACATTGCCCGGCCAGGAGTACTCGGTCAACGACTTCATCGCCTCCGGCGAGACGCCGTTGATTCCAGAGCGGCTCGCTGCGGAGAACTGCGTGAGGAATTGGTGCACAAGCACCGGAATGTCTTCTCGACGATCACGCAGCGGCGGAACGACTATGTGAATGACGTTGAGGCGATAGAACAGATCCTCGCGGAACGTCCCCTGCTTGATCATTTCTCGCAGGTCACGGTTGGTCGCAGCGATCACACGCACGTTGACGATGCGGCCACTGCCGTCGGCGCCAACTTTCTGCAGCTCGCCTGTCTCGAGGAATCGGAGCAGGAGGCCCTGCATGCGCAGCGTCATCTCCCCGACTTCGTCGAGGAAGATGGTGCCCATGTGGGCGGTTTCGAGTTTGCCGGGTTTGTCACGATACGCGCCCGTGAAACTGCCCTTCACGTGCCCGAAGAGTTCCGATTCGAGCAGCGTCTCGGGAAGACCGGCGCAATTGACGGGTGCAAACACATGACTGGCGCGCGGGCCGCGTGAGTGAATCGCCCGGGCCACAATCTCCTTGCCGACGCCGCTCTCACCCGTGATCAGGACCTTCGCGTCCGAACGTGCGACACGATCGATCTCCTGTTCGAGCGCCGTCACCTCGGCGCTACGCCCGGTCAGTTGAATGTGCGTCCGCGGACGGACCGCACCGATCGGGCTTACACGAGTGCTGCTTGTGCTGCTTTCAGCCACACCATCAATCATTGTTCATGAACCGTTCTATGAGTCGCCGGTGTTCCACAGTCATGCCGACAAACGTGGCCCCAATGCGATATCCCGAACCGGCCTCAGACGCCGCGGACACCCGCTGCACCTGAATGTCCGCCGCAAAGGGGGCGCCTGCGAGCGTGAAGCGCAGGCTGCCCCGTGCACCGGGACTCAGCATGCGCGCCGACTGCAGCAACACACCTGCGGAGCTGATGTCGATCACACGCACACTCATGTTGGCGGGGAGGTTAGCGAACTCACCGCCGACCTGATGCCGTGGAGACCGTCGCCGCTCTTCCATCCGTCTACGCACTCCTCACAACCGAAGACCCGAGCTGGATACCCGCGCGCCAGGACGAACTCTCCAACGTCGGGCTGCAAGCGAGTCGCCATGCTGGGGCAGACGTTTGTCTACCACGGCAACGCATTGTAGATCAATGACTTGCGCCTGCATTCGCGCCTGCGAGATGTGCCAGAAAATCCCTCAGAAAGTCTGGTCGAATCTGGGCTAAGACACTCAGGAGGGAAGACTTTCCGCGGCCGGGAGGAAGACGGCTTCGCGTCGTCGCGAAATTACGTTTGTGACCAGTCGGCCGCGCGCGCCAGTGCTGGGGGAATCGACAGGAACTCGACGCCGACCAGATAGCGGATCGGCTCGTCAGGGCCGGAGACGCGGCGCACATGTCGGACGCGCGCATCGACGGTGATTTCGTGGCCTTCGAGTTTCAAATGGAGCGGCTGTACGGACTCGGGAGGCATGGCCACAGGTGAGGTCAGCAACGCGCCGTCCTTGCTGATGTTGACGACACGCGCCGGCTCAGTGAGTTCGAGCGTCGCCCACAAGGCGCCGACGACCTCCAGGCGCACGCGCGCGCGGCGATCACCGAGTGCCATTAGCGGCGCACCTCTCGCGTAGTCCCGGCGTTTCGGTCGGTGTTGCGGTTGTTCAGTGCGTCGGTCCGCGCCTCGCGGACGATTCCGTCGAGGATCGGAAGACCCGGAACTCTCGTGGCAACTCCGATCAGAATCGGCTCCGTTCCGGGCAGGCCATCGACAACCGTACGCAATCGCGATGCGATGGTCTTCGCGTGTTGGGCCGTCGTGTCATGCATCAACAGCCCGATTTCACCTTCCGCCAGCATGCCAGCAAGGTCCGACGGCCTCATCTGTCCCCGCATCCCAGCGACCCACCGCTGGGTCGATCCAGGAGATACCACCGCGTCGCGAATCAACAGCACAACTGCGGTGACCGGCGCTCCTCGCTCGACGGCCTCTCGCGCGGAGCGCTCCATGACTTCGTAAAACGCCGGTGCGCCGGTGCGGCGGTCGCGTTTGGACGTCGCAACGCGAGCGGATGCGGCCCATGCGTTGAGAACATCGGCGGCCGCAGTGGCAACGGCGTGATCGCGTGGCGTGAACTGCAGTCCATCGGCGCGACCAACTGAGACGGTCGTAGTGTACTGCCGATCCGATCGATTGACTACGGTGAGCCGCGAGCCTTTCGCGGTTTCGGAATGGCCGACGACTGGACTCGACGCACGCAGCACAACATCGCCGTTGGCCGATTCAACACTCAGCGTCGCAGATGATGCGGTCAGCACACCGCGGAGCTCTTCGAGAGCAAGCGTCGCGCGTGTATCCGCAGGGTCCTCGACGTCGGCGAGTCGCCGAGCGAGCGTGATCGTCACACGCGCCGCTGCATCAGCAGAGGCGAAAGCCAGCGCGACATCGAGCAGGGCGACGTATGCGACTAGCCGTTGCAGATCGTAAGCGTCGATCGCACCAGTGAACACGAGCAGCCAGGCACGTCCGCGCGCGCGACGGAGCTGACAGACATACGCGTCGTTGTTCACCGGTAAGCCGAAGCGATCAACGTGACCTTGTGGCAGACGTGCGAGCTCAGGGGAGTCGGGTAGTCCCATCGCTGGAATCGTTGGCGGCCGATCGCCCCTGCGTGCTCCGGGCAGGCTGACATCGCGAGCAAAGTTGCCGTCCGACATTTCGATGTATCCGGACACCTCGATGTCGTGCCACACCGCGACGGCTTCTCCGAACAGTCGAACGAGTTCCCGGTCGCCTTCGGTTTCGGCTGCGGTCGCAAGAAGCCTTCCGAGCGGCGCGATGCGGTTCACCCCGCTCGCGTGCAATGCCGGAGGACTGAGCAGATGCGCTTCGACGGCAGTGGACAACCACGATCCCACCAGCTCGAGCTGCGCGCGCGAGGCGTCGGAATCCTGACCGGGGGGCAACATCCGCGCGAGCACCAGCACACCGGGCGTGCTGCGTTCAACGGTCAACGCCAAGCAAATGATCTGCAGACCGTTCCAGGCGACAGCTTGCGCAACGCGCGTCTGGAGGGCGTTCGTAACGGCGGATACCACGGCCGATTCCCGCTGCTCCCATAGTCCAGACAAACTGGGCGCCGGGCCCGCCGCCGCAAAGGGCAACAGAGGCGTTTGCCGGTCGTCCACGAGCTGGATATCCACCTTCAGCCGCCGGCGCAATTCGAGAAGCCAATCCCACGAGCGCGCGCGTACGGCGACTTCGAAACCAGAGGGTTCCTGGGCCACGGGCGAGGAGTGGTCGGTTACGGCCATCAAGGCAGAGTCAGCTTCGAAGTGGATCTGCGACGCAGTCTCTGTCTCGTTGCAAGCTGACAGCCAGCGTGCCGGATACGTGAGAGCACTCGCCATCGTCAACAAAATCGGCCCGAATTCGCATTCGGGCCGTGATCGGAAAGCATCGCGGCGGCAGACAAAAGCACGAGAGAAAGTGACATCCTGAATGCGTCCCTAGCCTGCTGATGCAAGCGGCTTCGACTCCGTCGACATCACCGCTTTTGCCGGAAGGGGCGGCAGGATGAGTCGTGGTGGACGCTGCGGCTCTGCGGTTCCATGGCGGAACGCTCGGAAGTCCGCACCGCAGTCATGCGCAGCCAGGAAATTGAGGAAGCGTTTGTAGTCCTGGTTCGCCATCCCGAACAGCTTCAGCAACTGGCGATAGTTACCGCGGGTCGTCGAGAGTCCCTTGCGCACGAGCTCCCGCATGTCATGGCGCGTAATGTCGCGCGACAAAAACAGTGGGTAGATGTGATCCCAGAAGGAATATCCACCGTTCACCAACGCCGCATACAGCTCGTCGGCAATTTGCACGCGGCGCTCACGCGTTGGACGAATCGGCTGTGCTGGAACTCTGATGAGTTCGGGCAGCTGAGCAAGATCGACGAGATCGCCGCGTGACAACCACATCGACTGCTCGACGACGTTCTGCAGTTCGCGAACGTTACCCGGCCAGCGGTATCGGCACAATGCCTCCATCGCCTCGGCGGTGAAGCTGGCCCGCCGATGTGTTCGAGTGATGAAGTGATTCACGAGTACCGGAATCTCGTCCCGCCGGAGACGCAGCGGCGGCACTTCGAGGTGAATCACTCTCAACCGGTAAAGGAAGTCTTCTCGGAACTGTCCTGCCGCGATGAGCTCCGCGAGGTTGCGGTTCGTCGCGGCGATGACTCGCACATCGACAGTCGCCTGACGCGTGTCGGAGCCGACGGCCTGAATTTCACCATTCTCAAGAAACCGCAGCAGGATCGCCTGCATACGCAGACTCATCTCGCCCACTTCGTCGAGAAAGATCGTTCCGCGATGCGCGGTCTGCAGCTTTCCGAGCTTGTCGCGATAGGCGCCGGTGAAACTTCCCTTCACGTGACCGAACAACTCTGACTCGAGCAACGATTCGGTCAGGCCAGCGCAGTTCACGGGGACGAACGGGTGATTCGTCCGTCGGGAGCGTGAATGGATCCGACGCGCAATCAAATCCTTGCCTACGCCGCTTTCACCGGTGATCAGCACCTTCCCGTCGGAAAGCGCCGCTCGGTCAGCAGCTTCGAGCAGGGCCGCCATGGGGGCACTCGCCACAATGAAAGGAGTGGTGGCGCCTGAAACAGACACTGCCTGAGAGTCACTCGACATCACTTTTCACTCCGTCGACCCCATTCGGCTCACGCACGCGTCGCGCTAAACTGTGCAAATCTGGGGACTTACACACCAGGGTCCGCTATGGCTCAGCAATTATCACTCCAGCAAACGTTTTCGCGTTTTAGCTGAACTGTTCCCTGTTCGTCTCCTTAGTCCGTAGAAAGGCAGACAAGTTACAATTTCCGTCTAGACGAAATTAGTAATTCTCGGGCGGCACCCCTCAGATGCCGATCGTCGCGGCAAATTCGCCTCGTGCATCACGGAGCGCGCTTCGCAACGACTGCTGGACGAGGGGCTGCGTCCACAAAAACTGTGCACCCACGTGGTAGGTATCTCCAGCGCCTGCGATCGGCTGACACCTCATGATCTGCACGTCGTCGGTGAGCTCGCGGCCGTCGATCGTGACGCGAATCGACGCGATCGCTCCCACTGGCAATCGACAGTTCGTTTCAAGCAGACACCCAGAGACACTGCAATTGAGCAAGCGCACATGACGCTCACGCGTCATGACGCCCAACTGGTCGCTCACGCGGGGATCCTCCAGTACGCCGTGCGGACGCTTCATTCGCGTCGTCCGTCGGCGCGATTCGATGAGATGACGTCTCGACCGGAGCAGCGCATCAGAAGACGATGACGAACTGCCCCATCGCAGACGACGGGTTTACTTTCGATGACCTCAGCGACGACGGTGACATCATCGTCGGCCAGCAACACGCGGACGCGTTCGCCGATTGCAGCGGCGTCGCGGCTGATGGCGACAAGATGGCCGTCACCACTCGCGCGCACCGAGATGTCACGAGCAAGACTCAAGACGCCTTCTGCACCTGATTCAAGAGAGATCCGAGCGTGACTGCGCCGACCGAGCATCGATACCTCGAGACGAAACGGGGTCGCGATGATCGCGCCGCCGATGGCGCAGTGAGATGGCAAGGAAGGTACCGCGCCTCCGTGCTGACGCGCGGTGCGGTTTCATACAGGATTTTCATGATGGCGCTATCTCGCGACGACACGCGTTGCCAAGACGCGTGAGCTTTGTCTGCTGGGAAACAGAATCGCGGGACGTGCGCCGTTAGTGCGTCGTGGGTTTAACGGTCTTCAGCTTCTCGTTCACCAACGCCACGAGTGCGGATGGAGAGATCGGCTTAACGACATAGTCCGCACCGGCCCGGCGAGCCTCGGCTTCGAGGACTTGATCGGGAAACCCTGTGATGATGATCGTGGGGATCGGACGAGGACTCAGCAGCAGTAGTTGCAGACCGTTGAATCCCCCGAGCCGAAGATCGGCGATCACCAGGTCGGGGCTCTCCACTTGTACAGCATGCCGGCCCTCTTGATAGGTGCTCGTCGCGATCACCTCGTGTCCGGCTAGATTCAACAGTTCCCGGTACCCTGCGCGGGTCGCGTCGTCGTCCTCAACGATCACGATCTTCGCCATTTGAACGCCTCCCCGACGGAAGGGTTTACGAACAAACCCCATCGCGGATCCTACGTACGCACCGATGATAGGCCGATTATGTCTTTGGGGAACGGCGTAGTACAACTTACCCTTGTAATTTCGACACCAAAACCGTTCCCTTTTTGTGCACAGCGTGAGCGCTGTCGAGCTAGCTCAGCCAATTGCACAGTATTTATGCGAACTTTCGTGCAACTGCGTTTCGATGCCTTCTTGGGACGCCAGTCCACGGCTCGGTGACGCGGTTGAGGATGCACATGTTATGAGCGACCCCCGACCCGACGACGACCCTGAATTGATTGTGTCGCTGCCGGAGGGCTCGCTCGATGACCTGTTCGCTGGCCTCGAAGCGTCGCTGCAGCAAACGCCTTCGTCCACGACTCCGGAGCCGGAGCCGGGAAAGACGCCAGAGCCAGCTCAAGCCGTTCCACCTCCGCCACCCGCGCCGACAGCCCCTGAACGCGTCGAACGACGAGGTGCCGTCCGAAAGGAACCACACGAGTTCAAGTCCGAGCTACGCCTGGCCGTCGCGGGGTTCCCGATGCGCCTGGTGAATCTATCGTCCACAGGGCTTCTTGCCGAAACCAATCAAAGGTTGTGCCCTGGTCGGACCGTTGACGTCTTCCTGCGGTACGGGGGCATTCGTCGCGTGCTGCGTGCGACCGTTATCCGGTCCACGATGCACGCAGTAGCGCCGAATCCTGTGTTCAGAGCGGCGCTTCAATTCGAAGACGTTCTTAAGCTGCAGGACGCTGAACTATGAGTTTGATGCCGTCACTCTGTGCGGCGCTTGAACGTGTCGGTGGCGAACGGCTCGTGATGCGAGCCGGTGAGCGACCGCACGTGCTCGCCGGGGATCGTCGCCACGACGTGGCTTCGGCGATTTTGTCAGTCAACGCGGTCGAGGCCCTCGCGGAGCAGATCCTCTCGCTCGACTCCCGTCGCGAACTTCGCGAGAAGGGCACCGCGTCGGAAACGATTCAAGCGGCCTCGTTCCCGCATCCCTTGACGGCGAAGGCGGAGCGTGTCGGCGACGAATTCTCGATCGAGCTCGTGGTGCAAAAGCCTGGTGCGATGCCCGCACCGTCCGAGCCCGAGCCTGTCATGACCGAAGTTGCAGCGGTCGAACCGGAGCCAGAACCAAAGTCAGAACCGGAACCGGTCGCAGTCGTACCGCCGTCTCCACCGGTTATTGAACAGTTCCATGCTGATCCTGCGCCGGTGCACGTTGAAGCGCCCTTGCACGTTGAAACGCCGTTGCATGTTGAAGCGCCACCGCCGGTCGTACACAACGAGCCCGTCTCGCATCCTCCCGTGGCGGTCGTCGCGCGGGTCGAGGATCATCGCCCCGTGGTGCACACAATGCGCACAGTGTCATCGCCCGCTTTCGGAGAACGACTCGATCTTCAGGGATGGATTGCGTACGCGATGGATCGCGGCGCCACAACGCTCTACCTTCGCGCCGGCGCTCCAGCCTCGGCGCGTATCGACGAACGCATTCAGCGTCTCAGCGAAGACATCGTCGAGGCGTCTGTGCTCGACGAGGCCTCTGCAGCGTTCTCTCGCGGCGGCGACGGCCAATGGCACTCGCGTTCGGACGGTGAATGGGTGCGCGACTACCACGACCTCGGAAACGTCAGCTGCCGGATGTTCTCCGACCATCATGGGTTTGGACTCGTGCTGCAGATGCGGCCACATGCATCGCCGCGACTGCTGCACAAGCACATCCCGCGACAGGTGCGCACCGCGTGTGAAGGCGACGGTCTCATTGTCGTGTCGGCACCGACCGAAGCCGCGGTGGAATCGCTGGCCGTGGCGCTCGCTGACTGGAGCGGTCGCAATCGCGGCGGCTTCCTGATTTCGCTGCAGCGTCGAAGTCTTCGTGGGGATATCTCCGGTGCATTCGTCAGCCTGCGCACGGTCACCGGTCCTGATTCTGAGTTCGCCGCTGCCATCCGCCGCGCGTCTCACGAAAGCCCGGACATTCTGCTGATCACCGGCCCGCAGACCGAGCTCCCGCTGCACGAAGCGATTCTCGCGTCGACTGGCGGACGCCTCGTGATCGTCGCGGTTGTGGCACCCACGACTGTGGACGCGCTGCGCGTCCTGGTTGGTCAGAGCGGTCTGGATCGCGATGCGCATTTGCGGCGCGCTCTCGCAGCATCGTTCCGCGCCGCTGTCGGCTATCGAAGCCTGCGCCGAATCGGCGGCGGACGAATGCTCATTCAGGACATCATCCTCGGCTCGAATGAGGTCCGGCCGTTGCTCGAAACGGCGGATTTCGACGGTCTGGTGAGCTCGCAGCGTCAGGGTTCAGCCGGCATGCGTTCGGTGGACGAGGCACTGGCGCGCGCGATTCGTCGAGGCCATGTGTCGCTTCGAGAAGCCGCCGAACACGCCGTTGACCGACGTCTCATGGTGGCGCAGGTTCGAATGCTGTCGCGGACACGTCTGACGAGAACCGCCTCCGGACGCACGGAGCGTGAGATGCATAGGCCGATCGCGGTCGGTGAGGATCGCGGCCGGCGCTGGTAGCCGGACGCGAGAGTCACGAACACGGTCCCCAGATTCAGGGGACCGTGGCTTCTTCCTCGAGAAAGAACTCCTCAACAATCTGACGTAGCTGTGACACGCGTTCAGCGCTATTGACGCGAACGCGCAGCTGCGATCCGCCATCCAGCCCCTTCGAGTACCAGGAACAGAGCGCGCGCAACTTGTTGATCACCCAGCGTTCGTGTCCGCGCGCCGGACGTCCATCATCGATGGATTCTGTGTGGTCGGCACCAGGGGCGACATGACGGAAGCCGTCAGCTTCGTTGACGCGCTCGTTGAGCAGCAGCTGAACGTAGTCCAGCAGGAACTGCCCTCGCTCACGCAGGCTCACTGCTCGCGCGGGACCACCCAACGCGACGTCCGCCGCTTGCGCGAGAATCCATGGATTGCGTAAGACGCCACGACCTACGAGCACACCACTGACACCTGTGCCCAGGCGGTCGATGATCTGTTCGGGCTCCACGCAATCACCGCTGCCGAGCACGGGTATGTCGAGAGCCTTCGCGATGTCAGAGACAAGTTCCCAATCGGCGAGACCCTTGTACGACTGCTCCGCGGTGCGGCCATGAATCGTCACCGCCGCTGCACCAGCGTCCTGCACCATCCTTGCGAGAAGCGGCGCATTGCGATCGCGATCGCTCCATCCGGCACGCATCTTCACCGTGACGGGAATCTTGACGGCCTTCGCCATCGCACCGACGACCTGCGCGGCATGGTTGGGATCACGCATGAGGCTGCAGCCGGCGTTGTGCTTCGAGATCTTCGGGACGGGGCATCCCATGTTCACGTCAACGATGTCGGCGCCCATGCCTTCGACGATCTGCGCGGCGTCAGCCATCTTGCCGGGATCGCCCCCGAAAATCTGGATCGAGACCGGCCGCTCCTCCTCGGTGTATTCCGCGTACTCCAGCGTGCGGTCGATGCCGCGGACCAAGCCTTCAGACGAGACCATTTCGGTCACGACCAGACCGCATCCGCCTTGTCGCTTCACGAGGCGACGAAACGCGGTGTCTGTCATGCCGGCCATCGGGGCCACAACAAATGGCGAGGTCAGTTCGACGGAGCCAATCTTCATACGCGATCAATAGGGACGGACGTCGGCCGCGTCAACTTCGACGCTGACCGCCTGCCCGATGAGATCGACGGAGAGTATCAGACGCGCTTTCTCGCTCTTCCGCACAAGGCGGCCGATCACGCCCGTTAACGGGCCGTGTACGACTTCCACCACCATGCCTTCGCGAATCAATGGACAGGGGTCGTAGGCGAGATCGCTCTCCACCAGCCGCCTGATCCCATCAATCTCGCGCTCGGGAATGGGCGCCGGCTCGCCTTCGAATGAAATGATGTTCACGACGCCAGCACATTTGAGCACCGGCAGTCGCTCGTGGGGATTGAAGCGCGCGAAGCAATAGCCGGGAAAGAGCGGCCAGTCGATCTTCTTTTTGCGATCTTTCCACCGGCTCCAGCGCGTGACGGTCGGAAGGAAGGCTTCGATGTGCTTCTGTTCGAGCTGTTCCCGCACCACCTGCTCGTGGCGCGAACGCGTCCACAACGCAAACCAGCTCTCGGCCATCAAGTTATCCGCGCACGCCTTCGTACCTCAATTCGCCGATGATGCCTGAGCATTCGCCGCGGCCGCCTGACGCCGGCGCTCCAGCGCGGTCTCGTAGGCTTTCTTGAGTTCGTCATTGCGCCACGTGATGGTCGCCTGCTCTCGCAACTTCTCGAGATACTTTTCGCGCTCGCCGCGCATTTTCTGGTCGCCAATTCGGTTCCCGATGTCGCCGCGCGCCTCTTCGAAACTCTTCACCTTCGAGTCGGTTCGTGATTCAAGCTTGAGGATCTGGTAGCCGCGTTGCGTGCGCAGCACGCCCGTGATATCGCCAACATTGAGTGCGGCCAGCATGTCGCGCAGTTGCGGCGCCAGTTCATCGGAGTGAATCGGTCCGATGAGACCGCCGTTGGCCTTCGACGAGGCAGCGGAGAACTCGCCAGCCAAACTCGCGAACGGCTCGCCAGCGAGCAGCCGTTTGCGCACATCCTCGGCCTTCTCTCGCGCGGCGTCGTCTTGGGCGACGTTCACGCCGCGATCAGATGTCGGCACCTCAATCAGAATCTCGCGTAGCGTGATTTCAGTCGGCGACGTGAACTCGTTGCGATGTTGCTCATAATAGGCGCGCGCTTCTTCGTCGTTGATGCTGATCTTTTCCATGATCTCGACGCGCGTGACCTGCTGAACCAGCATCTGCCGTTCCAAGTTGCGTCGCAGGTCGTCCATGGTCAGACCTTCCTGCTTCAGTGCTTCCTTGAATCGGTTCTCGTCCTCGAGGTTGTTCGACTTCCTGATGTTCTCCACGATGGTGGCGAACTGCTGGTCACCAAGCGCGTATCCGGACTCCCGGCCACGCTGAACCATCAGAAGCTCGTCAACAGCGTTCAAGATGAGGTCAGGAGTAATCTGCGCGACAGCGCGAACGAACTCGGCGTTTCCGGCGGACGCCTTTGCCAGCTCCGGACGATTGCGAAGCTCGGCCACTTGGCGGGCTTCAAACTCAGTCTTGGTAATGATCTCGCCGTTCACCTTCACCACGACCTGTTCCACGATTTCCGCCTGGAGCGGAATCGTGGCAACGACGGCAGCCATGGATGCGGCGACGAGTACGTGCTTCAACATAACAATTCCTTAACGATCAGTATTTTACTTGACGTTCGAACGGTCCAAAAGGACTGGCCCGTCCGGCGTGAGCGCCTGCAGGAGTCCGATGAGCCTGGAGAACAGGCCATCCTCCGCACGCGGATCGTTCTCTGGCCGCCGCAGAATTTCTTCCTTCGAAAAGCCTGGACGCACCTCGCCGATGGTCGCTCGAGCCGTCCACCAGCTGCCACCGCTGTCGGACTTGGAGGCGGTCCGGCCCGTCTGCTTCACGCTGGTGCGCGGCGGCGGGACCGCGGCGAGCGGGGCTTCCGTGTCCAACTTCACCGAGACAGGGGGCACGAGCGTGGCGCCCGGCCAGCCTCCGACGACCTTCACAAGCCGCATCGGATCCAGCTTGGCGTTCGGCCTGAACCGAATGACAACCATCCGGCCCTCGCGGTCGATGCTTTCGATGTCGATCGCATCGGCCAGAATCCGGACGCGGCCATACTCGGCCAGGTTCAAGACGGAGCTTGGCGGCTGACCATACCGGTCGCGGATGCCATCCATCGTGGCGTCGAGTTCCTGACGTGAACGCGCAGACGCGACCTTGCGATAGACCATCAATCGCTGGTTCATGTCCTGGATGTAGTCCTCGTCGATCTTCAAATCGACGCGCAGATTCACGGTTGCTCGAGCGTCGTCTTCGATCTCTTCGCCGCGCAGCTCGCGGATGGTCTCCTCGAGCAGCTTCGTGTACATCTCGAATCCAACCGCGTCGATGTGGCCGCTTTGTTCACCGCCGAGGAGATTGCCGGCGCCACGAATCTCGAGATCAAGCGCTGCAACGCGGAACCCGCTGCCCAAGTCGCTGAACTCCTTAATCGCGGCGAGGCGTTTGCGCGCCACAGGAGAGAGCGCCTCTTGCGGAGGGATCAACAGATAGGCATACGCGGGACGATCGGATCGGCCGACCCGGCCGCGCAACTGATAGAGCTGCGAAAGACCGTATCGATCGGCGCGGTTGATGATGATCGTGTTTGCGTTCGGAATGTCGAGCCCGTTCTCGACGATCGTCGTGGCGAGCAGCACGTCAAACTTGCGCTCGACGAAGCCGAGCATCGCACGTTCGAGTTCGTCTTCACCCATTTGTCCGTGGCCGACGACGATCCTGGCCTCGGGCACCAGCCGCTGCAGAAGATTCCCGATCGAGAAGATCGACTCGACACGGTTGTGGACGAAGTACACCTGGCCGCCGCGGCCGAGTTCGTTCCGGATCGCCCGTTCGATCACCGGCGCATCGAATTTGACGACGTTGGTCTGAATCGACAGACGATCCTTCGGAGGCGTCTCGATGACCGACATGTCGCGAATGCCGACGAGCGACATGTTCAGTGTTCGCGGAATGGGCGTCGCGGTCATCGTCAGCACGTCAACGCGCTTACGCATCTGCTTGATGCGTTCCTTGTGCGCGACCCCGAAGCGCTGCTCCTCGTCCACAATGAGCAAGCCGAGGTCCTTGAAGAGCACGTCCTTCGAGAGTAGGCGGTGCGTGCCGACGATGACGTCAACTTTGCCAGCGGTCAGGTCATCGAGAATCGCTTTCGTTTCCTGTTTCGTTCGAAAGCGGCTGACCATTTCGATTGTTACGGGGAATCCTGCGAATCGATCGCGCAACGTCTTCAAATGCTGGAAGGCGAGCACCGTCGTCGGGGCGAGGAACGCGACCTGCTTGCCGTCCATGACGGCTTTGAATGCGGCTCGCATGGCGACTTCGGTCTTGCCGTAACCGACGTCCCCGCACAGCAGGCGATCCATCGGCGTCGCGGTTTCCATGTCGCCCTTGATGTCCGCGATTGCTGTGGACTGATCCACCGTCAGCTCGTAGGGAAACGCGCCCTCGAACTCCTCCTGCCAATGCGTATCTGCCGGGAACGCGTGCCCAGGAACAGCCTTCCGCTGCGCGTACAGTTTGAGGAGCTCCTCGGCCATGTCGCGCATCGCCTTCTTGACGCGCGTCTTGGCTTTTTCCCACGTGGTTCCGCCGAGTCGATCGAGTGCCGGACGTGAGCCGCCTGTGTATTTCTGAATGAGGTCGAGCCGTTCGACCGGCACAAACAGCTTGTCGTCGCCGTGATAACGAAGCTCGAGGAACTCCTGCTGACCCGTGCTGGTGCCAGCCGACGTCTGCGTGCTCGTTGTGAGTTGCTTGAGACCGACGAATTCTCCAATGCCGTGATCGACGTGGACGACAAGGTCGCCGACCTTGAGATCGCGAAGGTCAGAGAGAAACGTCTGTGCGAGACTGCGGCGCTTTTCCGAAGGGCGACGCTCTTCCTCGAAAACGTCGGTCTCCGCATAGACCTGAAGGCCTGCGCTCGCGAGACGGAATCCTCGGGACAGTGTGCCGACCGCGACGAGCACCGCCGCAGCATGCGCATCAGCATCCTCGACGGGCACTGCAACGATGTCGTACTCACGGAGGATTTCGATGGTGCGCTCGGCACGACCTGGACTGTCAGCAACGAAGAGCACGGAATCACCTTGCTCGCGCGCGTGCCGTAGGTCGGCGATCCAATCGCCGACACGCCCACGGAACTCCATGGCGGGCTGAGCCGAGACCTGATGGACTCCGCTCTCGTCCTCGAGTGAGAGTTCTTCGAGACGACCGGCTGACCCGGTTCGCGGCTCGATTGCCGACCACGTGATGAACGCCTCGTCAACGGGCATGGCAGCGACGTGGCCGCGGGCAGCCGCTTCTCGTGAACTGGTTTCGAGCTGCTCACGGACTTTCAGGGCTTGTTGCTCAACCTGCTCGTACTCAGAGATCAGAATCGACAGCCGCTGCGATTCGGACAGGAAATCGAGCACGCCGATCAGGTCTTCGTCGAATCGTTCGTGCGCAGGGACGATGTGCACCTGATCAGTCGCGCCGGTGGAGCGCTGAGTTGCCGGATCAAACCGTCGCAAACTCTCGACGGTGTCCCCGACGAATTCAATGCGAACCGGCTCGGTATCAGCTGCGGGAAACACGTCGACAATGCCGCCACGCACAGCAAAGGCGCCATGTTCGTCCACCGGGTCTTCGTGAGTGAACCCGGCGTCCACTAACAGATCCGCCAATCGCTGCGGCTCGATTTCCGTCCCAGGACGGATCTCAATGGACGCGCGCAGCAAACGCTCCCGCGGACTCACGCGGGGCAGCAGCGCCGCTGCCGATGCGACGATCACGCGCGCCAATCCAGATGCGGCCGCGTGCAGGGCTCGCGCCCTCGCCGCCGCCACGCGGAAGTGCGGCGTCATGCCGCGATATGGATCGACCTGAATCGAAGGAAGCGGGAGCACCGCCTGCTCGACCGCAGCCGCTGACGCGCCCTCGAGCGCGCCATAGAAAAAGCGCGCGTCAGATGTCATCTGCTCGACGTCTCGATCGGTCGGGACCACAAGCAGCGTGAGCGAGCCTGCAGCGCGCGCCGCATGTACGGCGGCCAACGCTTTACTCGCCGGCGTGAGCCCGGCGGTCACGTGCGCGCGGCCGAGTGCCGATAGGACCGAGCTCTTCCCCAGCAACGACCGCAACGACAGCGATGGCGCGCTTGTCGTCACTGATCCACTCCGCGCACTCGATCGATCAGACGCGTCGACGAAAAGCCTTCGGCGAGGGCCACGCGCACCACCGCACCACCCCGGGCCTCCACGACATCGCGGCCGACGATGTTGTCAGGACCCCAGTCGGCGCCTTTGACGAGGACATCGGGCTGCACGGCGATGATCAATCCGTGCGGCGTGTCGTCATCGAACACGGTGACCGCGTCGACGCTACGCAGTGACGCGATCAGCTCCGCCCGCTCGACCTCCGGCGTGATCGGTCGGTCCGGTCCCTTGTTGGCTCGCACGGACCGATCGGAATTGACGCCGACGATCAACGCGTCACCGAGCGCACGTGCGTCGCTCAGATAACGAATATGCCCAGGATGAAGCAGGTCGAACACACCGTTGGTAAACACAACACGGCCGCCATTGGCGCGAACGCGCGCCGCGAACGCTGAGGCCTGCTGTTGCGAGAGGATTGGAAAGCGAGCGGTTCTCACAGACCAGAAATGCGAATGCTGCTGGAAAAGGTCCACCGGTGTGGAGGTCTGACGATGCCGGTCTCGTTTAGCTTCGATGTCACCCGGATGGTGTAGAGCGACCGATGATAATCGTACGGGACACCATTCCGACGGTGAACGGCAACGTCCACCGAGTACGTGCCAGCCACGAGGCAAAGGCTGTCGATCACAAACCCGACCTCGGCGTCGCCGGTGAATTCATGCGGCTCTGCCCCTTCAATATCTGTGTTCGTGCCGTAACAGCAAACGCCCTCGGCGCTGAACAGCGCGACACCGAAGACGAAATCGGAGAGCGGCTGATGTGCGCGCACGCGCATACGAATAGCAAGCGGCTCTCCAGATTCGAATACGTGGGCCGCAACACCGTTGTGTCGAACAAACTCGACTGAGACAATCTCGGCTTCTCGAGAGCCCCAACGCCCTTCGACCGCCTTCATCATGTCATTCGGCTGTTCGGGGCTCGATGAAACCGATACCGCAGGATTTCGGGCGAGGGCCTTGTTCTCCGCAGCAGCCACGTCGAGCAGATACGCGTCGATCACTCGCCTGGGATCTCCTTGAGCGCGCACCACGCCATGGTCGAGCCAGAGTGCGTCGTCACAGAACCTGGTCACCATGTCCAGTGAATGCGTGACCAGGAGCACTGTGCGACCTCGGCGACGGAAATCTGCGAACTTGTCGAGACACTTGTGCGTGAACGATTCATCGCCGACCGCGAGGACCTCGTCAACAAGGAGCACATCTGGATCGACGTTGATCGCGACTGAAAAGCCGAGGCGCATGTACATCCCGGACGAATAGGTCTTCACGGGCTCGTCAATAAAGTCGTCGAGCTCGGCAAATGCCACGATCTCATCGAAACGGTCCGCAACCTCCCGCTTCGAAAGACCCAGCATCATCCCGTTAATGAACACGTTATCGCGTCCGGAAATCTCTGGATGAAAACCCGCACCGAGTTCGATCAGGGCTGAAACGCGGCCGTGGACTTTGACCTCGCCGGATGTCGGTCTACCAATCCCGGCAATGAGCTTGAGCATCGTGCTCTTGCCTGAGCCGTTTCGTCCGACAAGGCCGAACGTTTTGCCGGCCGGTACTTCGAATGACACACCTTTGAGCGCTTCGAACGCGTCTGCGTCCTTTAGATCGCGCGCGACGCGGCCGGTCAGGATGGCGCTTTTCAGCGTGCCGAAGCTCTTACGCCGGCCATAGCGTCGGTAGGTCTTGCGAACGTCGCGAACTTCGATCGCGTTCACACTTCCTCCGCCAGCGTGTCGCGCAATCGGTCGAACACGAAGTAGCCAATCGCAAACACCAGAACCGAGACGACGCCGAATATCAACAGCCGTGGCCACCCGACAAAGGGGCCTGGAATGGCGAGCACTTCCTGATAAGACACGGCGAGCGTGGTGAACGGATTCAGATTCAGGAACGGACGCGCCCACGCCGGCGCTTGCGAGAGTGGATAGATGATCGGCGTGAGAAAGAACGCGAGCGTGAGCACGTTCGCCAGAAGGTCACGGAGATCCCGGAAGTGAACCGTCAGCGCTGAGATCATCAACGCGAACCCAAGCGTCAGCAGGAGTTGTTCTACGACAATGACCGGGAACCATGCGAGATCGGTCAACGGGACTTGCACCCGGTAGTAGACGAAGAACGCCGCTAGAATCGGCAGACCGAGGCAGAAGTGCACCAACCCCGCGAAGACGGTGACGATCGGCAGCACTTCCGCGGGAAAGAGCACTTTACGAATCAGGTTACCGCCGGCGATGAGTGAGTTCGATGACTCGAGCAGTGACGAGGAGAACCAGGTCCACGGCAGGAGTCCGCAAAAGAGAAAGAGCGAGAACGGCTCGATGCCGGCGCTACGCGCCCCGGGCATCACGGTCGTGAAGACGAACGTGTAGATCGACAGCAGCAGAAGCGGGTTGATGAACGACCACAGCAGCCCGAGGGTGGATCCGCGATAGCGCGCTTTCAGTTCGCGCGCGACGAGGCTCTGGACGAGAGCCCGGTGGCGAAGGAGTTGTCTGAGGCTGTGTAGCAATCGGGAATGGGCCGGCCTTCGGGCCGGTCCCGCGTCCCCATTTATACCCGTTAAGCCCTGGTGCGTGCGCGAGAAGCGACCTGCAGCCGAATCAACGACTTCATCAGCGCGATGCGGGCGCGCTCGAAATCCAGATCGGCCTGGGGCGAACCGCGGGTCACGCGTTCCTCGGCGCGTTTCTTCGCCGCCTCGGCTCGAGCCACGTCGATGTCCTGCGCGCGCTCAGCGATCTGTGCGAGCACGGTGACTCGGTCAGGAAGGACTTCGACGAATCCAAAGGCGACAGCGAGATAAAACTTCTCCTGGCCGATGCGGTACCACAGCTCGCCGACTTTCAGGCTGGCCAGCAGCGGGGTGTGCCCAGGCAGCACGCCGAAATAACCTTCGGCGCCGGGCAACTCCACCTCGTCCACCTGCTCGGTGACGAGCGCGCGGTCGGGCGTCACAATCTCGAGAGCGAGTTTCGTCGGCAGTGCCATGGTATTCCGGCGCCCTTACGCGGCCTTCATGGCTTCGGCTTTTTCTCGCGCTTCCTGAATCGTGCCGACCATGAAGAAGGCCTGCTCCGGCAGATCGTCGTGTTTCCCCTCGACAATCTCCTTGAAGCCGCGAACCGTGTCGGCGACCGCGACGTACTTGCCTTTGAGCCCAGTGAACTGCTCGCCGACGAAGAACGGCTGCGAGAGGAACCTCTGTATCTTCCGGGCGCGAGACACGGTGAGCTTGTCGTCTTCCGACAGTTCGTCAATCCCCAGGATCGCGATGATGTCCTGCAGATCTTTGTAGCGCTGTAGCACCTGCTTCACCGAGCGCGCGACGTTGTAATGCTCCTCGCCGAGGACTCGTGGATCGAGAATGCGCGAGGTCGAGGCCAGCGGATCGACGGCCGGGTAGATACCGAGCTCGGCGATTTGCCGCGAGAGGTTTGTCGTGGCGTCCAGGTGCGCAAACGTCGTGGCGGGCGCCGGGTCCGTGTAGTCGTCGGCCGGGACGTAGATCGCCTGCACCGATGTGATCGATCCTTTTTTCGTCGAAGTGATGCGTTCCTGAAGCTCGCCCATTTCGGTCAGCAGCGTCGGTTGGTATCCGACTGCGGACGGCATACGGCCGAGGAGCGCCGACACCTCCGAGCCCGCCTGCGTGAAGCGGAAGATGTTGTCGATGAACAGAAGGACGTCTTTGTTTTCCGCGTCGCGGAAATATTCGGCGACGGTCAACGCCGACAGACCGACGCGAAGACGGGCACCTGGCGGCTCCGTCATCTGGCCATAGATCAACGCGGCGCGCGACTTCGACATGTCCTTCATATCGATGACGCCGGATTCCTGGAACTCGAGCCAGAGGTCGTTGCCTTCGCGGGTGCGTTCACCAACACCGCCGAACACGGACACGCCTCCGTGCTTCATGGCGATGTTGTTGATCAACTCCATGATGATGACGGTCTTGCCAACACCGGCGCCGCCGAAGAGTCCAATCTTGCCGCCCTGCAGATACGGCTCGAGCAGATCGATGACCTTGATGCCGGTCTCGAACATGCGCAGCTCGGTCGACTGATCTTCGAGCGTCGGGGCGTGGCGGTGAATCGGCCAGTGTTCCTTTGACGCCACCGGACGATCCGGGAAGTCCACTGGTTCACCGAGAACGTTGAGGACGCGGCCGAGCGTTTCGGGACCAACCGGCACGGAGATCGGGGCGCCCGTATCGAGGACGGTCATCCCACGAGTCATACCGTCGGTCGGCTTCATCGCGACAGCTCGAACCCGGTTCTCGCCAAGGTGCTGCTCGACTTCGGCGACCACGTCGATCTTCTCGACGCCAGGTCCGCCTTCCGAGACGATTCGCACGGCGTTGTAGATCTCAGGCAGACCCGCGCTGAACTCGATGTCGATTACGGGGCCAATTACCTGAACGACGGTGCCGGTGCGCTGTGCCGTTGCTGTTTGTGCCATCGCTTTTCCCTACGTAGTGTCCGGTCTCAGCCGGACTCCGCTTCCTGCTTACGTCGCTGCCGCTCCGGACACGACCTCGATAATCTCGCGCGTGATTGCCGCCTGACGAACCTTGTTCATGTACAGCGTCAGGTTCTCGAGCATCTCTGCCGAGTTGCGTGTCGCGGCATCCATCGCTGTCATCTGCGCGGCGAAGAATGCCGCGTTCGATTCGAGCAGCGCGCGGTACACCTGCACCTGCACGTGCCGCGGCAAGAGATCCCTGAAGATCTCCGCTGGTGTCGGCTCGTACATGTATTCCGTTTTCGGTCCTGCGTCCTCGCCCTCGAGACGCGGAATCGGCAGCAGCCGCTCGACGACGATCCGCTGTGACATCACCGACTTGAATTCGTTGTAGACGAGATAGACGCTCGAGGCACGTCCCGACGTGAACTCCTCGATCGCCGCATCGGCCAACGCCGCCGCATCCGCGAACGAGAGCCGCTGGAAGATCCCGGTCGCCTCGTAGCGAACGTCGAAACCGCGCCGGCGGAAGAAGTCCCTCCCCTTGCGTCCGACCAGACCAAGTGCGATCTCGTGCTGCTGTCCCTCTTTCACGATGAACTGTCCGGCAGCTTTGATGATGTTCGAGTTGAAACTCCCACACAGTCCGCGGTCGGCACTGATGACGATGAGCAATGGTCGCGAGCCGGGCGGCGCCGTGACCCGCAGCAGCGGGTGTGTGTCTTGATCGACGCGAGACACCAGACCATTCAGCACTTTTAGCATGCGCTGCGCGAAGGGCCGGGCCGAGACGACGCGCTCCTGTGCGCGTCGCAATCGCGACGCCGCGATCATCTTCATCGCCTTGGTGATCTGCTGCGTCGACTTGACCGCGCGGATTCGGCGGCGGAGGTCTATGAGTGATGGCATGGACGTTCGGCTGTCGAACTAGGCAGCGGCCCCGGCCGCCCGCGCCGCGCTGAACCGCTGGCCGAATTCGTTCAGCGCCTTTTCGACCGACGCCTTCAAGTCGTCGTCCAGGATCTTTTTCTCGGCGATGCCGGTGAGCACACCCGGATGGCTCGATTCGAGGAATCGATACAGATCCTCCTCATACCGACGCACGTCCTCGACGGCGACCGCGTCGAGGAAGCCCTTGGTTGCCGCGTAGACGATCGCCACCTGCTTCTCGACGGCGAGCGGCTGATACTGCGGTTGCTTCAGGACCTCGACGAGACGGCGTCCACGATTGAGCTGTGCCTGCGTCGCTTTGTCGAGGTCGCTGCCGAACTGCGCGAAGGCCGCGAGCTCGCGATACTGCGCGAGGTCGAGTCGAAGCGAGCCCGCCACCTGGCGCATGGCGCGAATCTGCGCCGAGCCGCCGACGCGCGACACCGAGTTGCCGACGTTGATGGCAGGACGCACGCCCTGGTGGAACAGGTCGCTCTCGAGGAAGATCTGGCCGTCGGTGATCGAGATGACGTTCGTCGGAATGTACGCAGAAAGGTCGCCCGCCTGCGTCTCAATAATCGGAAGCGCAGTCAGCGAGCCGCCACCCTTTGATGCATTCAGTTTCGCTGCGCGCTCCAGGAGACGTGAGTGCAGATAGAACACGTCGCCCGGATATGCCTCGCGACCAGGCGGCCGTCGCAGCAGCAGCGAGATCTCGCGATACGCCTGCGCATGCTTCGAGAGGTCGTCGTACACCACCAGCGCGTGGCGTCCGCTGTCGCGGAAGTACTCACCGATCGCGCACGCTGAGTACGGGCTGATGTAGAGCATCGGCGCCGGATCGGACGCGGCCGCCGCGACGACGATGGTGTAGCTCATCGCGTCGTACTCTTCGAGCGTGCGCACGACCTGGGCAACCGTTGACTGCTTCTGACCGACGGCGTTGTAGATGCAGATGACACCTTTGCCGCGCTGATTGATGATCGCGTCCACCGCCACGGCCGTCTTGCCAGTCTGACGGTCGCCGATGATCAACTCGCGCTGACCGCGACCGATGGGCACCATGCCGTCGATCGCCTTGAGACCGGTTTGCAGCGGTTCCTTCACCGGCTGCCGATCGACGACCCCGGGCGCCAGGCGCTCGATGGGCAGGAACTCGTTGGTCTGAATCGGCCCCTTGCCGTCGATGGGCTGGCCGAGCGCGTTCACCACGCGACCGAGCATCGCCTCGCCGACAGGCACCGAGATGATGCGTCCCGTCCGCTTGACCGAGTCGCCTTCCTTGATCTCCTTGTAGTCGCCGAGCAGCACCGCGCCGACGCTGTCCTCTTCGAGGTTGAGCGCGATACCGAACACGCCGTGCTGGAACTCGAGCATCTCGCCGGCCATCGCGCGCTCGATGCCATGCACGCGCGCGATACCATCACCGAGCGAAATGACGCTTCCAACTTCGGCGACATCGACCTGCACCGCATGACTGCCGATTTGGTCGCGAATGATCTTGGAGATTTCTTCTGCTCTGATATCCATACGATTCCTGTCAGAGGCGTCATCGCCTCCGCTCGTTAGCGCTGTTCGAGCCGGTCGCGGACTTTGGCGAGCCGCGTCGCCACGCTGCCGTCGTACACGATCCCGCCGATCCGAGTCACCACGCCGCCAATGAGCGCGGCGTCGACTTTTGTCGTCATGGTGACGGTGCGACCTGTCGCGTCCGCGAGACGTTGCTGCAATTGCTTCGCGCGTTCCGGCGTTAACGGCGCGGCGGTCGTCACCTCGGCGTGCACCACGTTGAGGTGCTCCATCAGCCGTTCCCGGTAGACATCAAGCAGGTCCGGCAACAGTGCAAGCCGGCCGCGTGAGGCGAGCAGCAAGACGAGCTTGCCGACTGGCGTCGTCGGCTTCTGACGCTCGAGAATCTGCTGTACGACAGCGCGCTTATCAGCCGCCGACACAACCGGATTCGCGAACGTTCGCTGCAGATCGGGGTTCGTGCGAACCAGATCGACAAACGTCGCGAGCTCCTCCTCGGCGCGATCGGGATCAGACTCTTTGATGGCTACGTCGAGCAGCGCTTTGGCGTATCGCGCTGCGGAGGCCCGCATGCTCATGATGTCTTCTGACGGATGACGCGCGCTCCCCGCTCGGCGTCTGCGCGCGAGCCGGGTTAATGAGCTTGTACCTCAAAGGCACAAGCGTCTATTTATACCACGGAAAGAGCCGAG
>Ga0065712_10000183_pt1 | contig 29244 bp, 19 predicted proteins | sample MisRhiReplicate1_FD_59099 | JGI IMG/M metagenome (GOLD analysis project Ga0065712, IMG submission 59099) | Miscanthus rhizosphere microbial communities from Kellogg Biological Station, MSU, sample Rhizosphere Soil Replicate 1: eDNA_1 v3... | ecosystem: Host-associated > Plants > Roots >...
CGCAGCACATCGTCACGACCAGTCACCAGCACGGCCCGCACAATAGCGTGCACATGGCGCCCGGCACGCCNGTGATCCTTCACGGACTCACGCCGACGGGCGAAGACTGGCAAAAAATTTCAACCACGATTCGGGATGTTTCCGTTTACGCCGTGCCNGCCTATCACGACAAAAGCCAGGGCATGCAACGCGGCAAGAATGCCATTTTTGTCTTTCGCGTGGATGACATTTGCATCGCGCATCTCGGCGATTTGGGCCATGTTTTGACTCCCGAGCAACTAAAAATGATGGGCAAAATTGATATTTTACTCATGCCCATCGCCGGCGGCTACTTCACCGTCACTCCCGCCGAAGCCCGCGATGTCACCAAACAGGTCAACCCGAAAATTGTCATCCCCATGCATTTCTGGTGGGAACGGGCCGTGCAAGAGTTTGTTCAAGACATGCCTAACGTCAAGAGGTTAAATACCCCGGTGCTCAAAATAGCCAAATCCGAATTGCCGAAATCCACCGAGGTTTTTGTAATGCCTTGGGGGCAGAAATAAACAGTGCTTTCCATCGCGTGCGATTCGTAGGTGAATCAAAAATTCCCATGCGGGCCCTCGGAATCTGATCAACAAAAATGGCTGCATGCGCAGGAATGACAGAGAGCTGGAGCATTCGCTAAATTAAATTTCTCTTGCTAACGCGCTAAGCGGTCAAGTAAACGCGAGGGTATTCATGAAAGCCATTCGAATTCACAATCACGGCGGCCCGGAAGTATTGGCCTACGAGGATGTTCCAGTCCCGGAGCCTGGGGCGGGAGAAGCGCGCGTCAAGATCGAGGCGAGCGGCGTCAATTTCATCGATATTTATCATCGCATCGGTCTCTACCCGATGAACCGACCCTGCATTCTGGGCAGTGAGGGAGCAGGTATCGTCGACGCGCTGGGAGAGGGCGTCAGCGAAGTAAAGCCAGGCGATCGGGTTGCTTATGCGATGATTCCGGGATCCTACGCCGAGTACGCCGTGGTTCCAGCCGTCAAGCTTGTGCCGGTTCCTGACGACATCGATGCGAAATCAGCCGCGGGCATTATGCTGCAGGGAATGACGGCGCACTATCTCAGCCATAGCACCTATCCATTGCAAAAAGGCGACACCGCGCTCGTTCACGCGGCGGCTGGAGGAGTGGGGTTGCTGCTCGTTCAGGTCGCTAAATTACTCGGCGCCAAAGTGATCGGTACAGTTTCCACCCAGGCCAAAGCGGATCTTGCCCGCAGGGCTGGAGCGGACGAAATCATCCAATATACGCAGGACGATTTTCTCGCTGAGGTGAAGCGAATCACCAATGGCCAAGGCGTGCACGTAGTATACGATTCGGTGGGCGCAACGACGTTCGAGAAGAGCCTCGATTGCCTCCGACCGCGCGGCTATCTGGTGCTGTTCGGGCAATCGAGCGGACCGGTCGCCGCTTTCGATCCAGCAAAGTTGGCCGCCAAAGGCTCGCTCTTTCTCACCCGCCCGAGCCTAGCGCACTATGCCTTGACTCGTGCGGAGCTGTTGCGCCGTGCCACCGATCTGTTTGATTGGATGCAAGCGGGAAAGCTCAACTTGCGGATCGAAAAAAGCTTGCCGCTGCAGGACGCGCGTGAAGCCCAACAGCTTCTCGAAAAACGTAAAACCACAGGCAAGCTGATTCTTATTCCTTAGCTGAAGGGTTTTGCCCTCGTGCTGCTCGGGGTGGGCGCGATTCGACGGTGTCGTAAAACTTTTTTCGCTGCTCCGGAGTTAACGTCGCTTTTGCTTGCTCGATCACCTTTATCCGAGCAATCCGCAGATCCGCCCGTAGTTTTTCCGTCTCACGAACTTTGGCTTCGACTTTGGCAAGATCGACGGTCGGAGTATCCAGTAAACCGGCGATATCGAGTTCGACGATCCTGAGGTCGGCATTGTTACGGATGCTGAGGCGCTCGAAGTTGTCGCGTAGTTGCTCGATTTTTTTCCCCTGATCGGCCGAAAGACCCAACGCTTCTCTGCGATTGAGCATTTCCGAGATTACCGGGCGGTTTTCCACGTTTTCCCGGCCGACGCCGAAGCGCTCCCGGAAACGATCGCTCCACTCTTGAAGAACTTGCTGAAGGCGATCCCAGGCATCGCCGACCTCATCGGGAATGGAGGGCCGCGATTTTTCCCCCTCGGCTGCGCTCGCACAAATCCCCGATCCGAGCGCGACTGCCAACACGATCGCGTTTATAAGCTTTCGCATACGCAAATCGTTGGATTGAGATTCAACCCAAATCGATCACGGCCAATCTACCACCCCGAGATCCGGCACATTGACAATGTCCGTGCGCACGTCTTTGACACCAGGAATAGTTTTGATTTTTGTCACCAGGGTCTCCTCCGAAACCCAACTGGGAACCGAGCCGGAGACTGCGACATTGCCAGCCGAAGCTTTGACGTCCAGACGAGTCCGCGTGGCGTCCGTCGACATTGCCAGCACCGCCCTGACCTGAGATGCCAAAGCGAAATCTTCGAACGCCTGTTTCGAACCGGGCGTGATCTGGTAATCCGGCTGCCGTAGGGTTTCCAAAATCAGATGTTTAATCGTGTTGACGCTCATGCGCCCGAGGTTCACCACGAGATCAAACCGGCTCGCATCGCACCAGTCGACACCGAACATCCCCATGAGCCGCCGACTGCGCGCTTTGTCGGTCTCATCGATAAATTTTCGCGCCGCAGCGTCGCTCAGCCCCTGACGGGCTTTGACCTGCTCGATCCTTCTTTCCATGGGAGCGGTCAGCAAAACCTTCAGCACGTGTTTGTAATCGGGCAAAAGCTCGTGTCCCAAATGACCATGGTAAACGAGGTTCTCTTGNCCCTCGGTAANNGCGATTTGGCAAAAAGCAGCCTGCAGAGCNACGCGATAAGGCTGGAGATTCTCCATNAACCTGCTCCACCAGTTTGGTTCTCGCTCGACGATTTTGCTAAGCTTCGCCTCCGGGATACCGTATCGCAGGCTCGCTTCCACCAGCACCTCCCGACTGATGCAACGACAACCGAGCGATTGCGCCAATGCGCCGGCGAGTTCTTCGCCGCTACCCGATGCGCCTTGGTAAATCGTAATAATGGCCATGGATGAACCTCCCCTGCGACTCGGATTACGTTTTCGATTTTATGCTGCGCACGAATATTTTCGGCCTATGGGCTGATCCTCAATGTGGCGTGTTGGCGCCAGAAATAGGCGGCCATCACTGCAGCGGCGAGTAAATTTCCGACCAGCACGGATGGCCATGCAAGAGCCCTCAAAATCGGCTCTGCGAACACCAACGCAGCTCCGACAAAACCAAACTCAAAGATCACAAACAGCAGAAGAATGCCAAATCCCACATGGACATCTTGCTCGGCCAGCGCGAGCAATTTGGCCGCGATACCACCGATCGCGCAGAAAACCAATCCATGAACCCATGTATAGACGAGCACCATTTCCATCGAGATCGAGAGGGTCTGCGGTTGATCGAGGCCGGCACCGTGACGGAACAGCGCGGTGCCCAAAACGTTGGGGGTGTAAAAGAACGGATGACCGCTCAGAAGGTCAACAATGAAAAACCAAATTGCGAGCGTCGCGGCGGCGGCAATGCCCGCTTCAATGCCCTGGCGATAGCTATCGGAAATGGCAGTCGACGGAACAAGGACAGTGGGACTCGAGGTGCCAGAGGGAAGATCCATGGAAGCTCCTCCTTGGCCGGAGAATGGCCTGGTTACTCCACAACGGATTGTTGAGCCTCGTCCGCTACCGACGCCACGCTAGCACTCGCATCAAATATCGTCAAATCGACCAGGAAGTGGCACTTCCGATACTGCGCTCGATTGCCAGTCAGCAGTGCTTCGTGATTTAATGCTTCATCGAGAGAAAATCTGCTATGTTCACGCCATTTTTTAACATCGGCGTTGCCGATGTTATCGACATTCTGGTTGTGACGGTATTGCTTTACACGGCAACCGCATGGCTGCGGCAAACCCGGGCGGCGTTTGTCATCCGCGGAATTTTTATCCTTGCGGCCGTTTATATTGTCGCCCGCTATCTCGATCTGCAATTGACCGCCTGGCTCTTCCAAGGGTTTTTCGCGATTTTCTTGATCATTATTGTGGTCATCTTTCAGGAAGAACTCCGACAGATCTTTGAGCGCATTGCGGTCTGGAGTCTCACGACCAAGGCCGCCCGGCCGCTGCGCTCGGACGCCGTGGACATTCTGGTCAGCACGCTCGCCGATCTGGCCAAGGAGAAAATCGGCGCGCTGGTAGTCGTCGAGGGCCGCGATCCCATTGACCGGCATATCATGGGCGGAATCGAATTGGGCGGCAAAATCAGCGAGCCGTTGTTGAAAAGTATTTTTGATCCGCATTCACCCGGCCACGACGGCGCCGCGATCATCGAAAATGATCGGATCTCGCGTTTCGCCGCTCACTTGCCGCTTTCCAATGATTTCCAGCAATTGGTCAACGTCGGCACGCGCCACAGCGCAGCCCTCGGCCTGGCCGAGCTGAGCGATGCCCTCTGCATCGCCGTTTCCGAAGAACGAGGCACTATTTCGGTCGCGCGCAACGGACGCCTCCGCCAAGTGGACAATATTCAGGAACTGGGCTTGTTGCTGCGCAGGTTTTTACAGGAGAAATATCCGTCGTCAGAGCGGCGCACGTTCTCGCTCGCGCTGGTGAAGGAAAACTGGGTGGTCAAGCTCGTTACCTTTTCTCTGGCGGTGGGACTCTGGTATGTCTTGATTCCCGGCTCGAGTACAGTCGAAGTCACTTACAAATTGCCCGTCCGAGTTCAGAACGTTCCCGCCGATTACCACGTTGAAGAAGTGATGCCGTCGCAAGTGAACGCCACCTTCACAGGACCGCGGCGAGCATTTTATTTTTTCGATCCCAGTAAGCTCAAAGTGACGGTCGATTTATCCGCCGCCGAAACCGGGCGAAAAGTGCTTCGGCTGACGGAGCAAAATGTCCAGCATCCCCAAGACCTAACCCTCCAGCAGCTCGACCCCCAAACCTTGAGAGTGTCGGTGCGCAAGGTTTCACGCGAGCAAACAGACAAAGGGTAAACAAACGATAGGTTTGGTCTGCTAAGATCCTGAAGCCTAACCGGTACGACGACGATTACTTTTCATCGGGCTCCAGGAAAATAGCGAGGTCTGACTGGCAATCAATCTCAGCGCGGAGAGTGTAAAATTTCGACGATCCCCTGTATCGGGACAGGCACCCAATCGGGTCGATTGTTCAGTTCGTAACGCAATTCGTAGACGGCCTTCTCCAGCAGATACAGATCCAACAGGTTTTTCAGTTCTTCGATACCGTTCGGTAAAAATCCGCCGCTGCGGCTGGCTTCCAAGTAGCTTTCGAGAAAAGCGACCGATACCCAAAATACCCAGCCGCGGGCCAATGGCTTGAGGGCGGAAAGTTGCTCCGGACGGAAATCCCCGCTTCTTAGTCCCGAGAGCGCCGCATATTCGAAGGACCGCAGCATGCTCGCGATATCACGCAGCGGCGATCGCTTCGCGCGCCGCTCCCCGAGAGGTTGCGTCGGCTCGCCCTCGAAATCAGTAATGACGAAATCTTTGCCCGTGAAAAGCACCTGGCCGAGATGATAGTCACCGTGACAGCGAATTCGCAGCGCACTGATTTTTTGATCGACGACAAACCGATAACGGCCAAAGATCTCGCTCCTGAGTGTCAAAATCTTTTCGGCCTCACCGCGGATCTCGTCGGGCAGATTTTTTATCCGCTCGCGCAGCAAAGTGAGCGTACGGTCCGCTGCGGTACGCATGCTCTGATACACCGAGCGGCGATAAAATGGCGTGAACGGCTCGGGGGCGAAATCAGGATCACCATGATCGGAAGCCAGCGCCACGTGAAGCTCACCGGTGCGTTGACCCAAGAGGCGCGCCGACGCCAGATAAGACCCGATCAACTCGCGCGCCCCCACCGGCAACTCGCGATCCACCAACTCCAAGAGATGTCGAGCCGGCGGCGAAAAACTCGCCGGCGTTTCGCCCACCGTCGAGCAATGTTCATAAAAGTCCCCAAGGTGATCGAGCGTGTAGCGCCAGGCATCGCCTTCGTTTCTGATCCAGCTTTGCAGGACGCCCAACGTCGCGCTGCGGCTGCCGCGGCTCCAGCGAAAGCTGCCGGCGAGCTTGGGAACATGTTCGAACGAGGTTCTCTCGGTGATAAAACTGCCGATCTCCAGTTCGGGGTTCACGCCTTCCTGCAAACGCCGGAACATCTTGAGAATGAAACGATCGCCATACACGACGGAGGTATTGCTTTGTTCTCTCTTGGCCAGAATCGGTTCCGGCAGGTCTTTTTCAGCTCCGCTCAGTTTTCGCAATAATTTCGACGGCAGCGCCGAAATTTCTGACGACTTGCCTTGAAAAGTTCGACGCCGAAAGATCGCTTCGAGTAGCGCCTTGAGAAATATCCGGTCGTAGAGCGCATCCAGGAGAACCCCGTCGACGATGCCGCCGCTTCGACGCACTTTGAGTCGTGCGACCACTGCCTGAGGCGACGATTGGGTCAATTCCGTAACCCGATCGCCGACGATAAACGTAAGCGGCAAGAAGTAATAGTCGGGCTCGCCTTCCCGGTAGCTGACTTCGACCACGGTGAAAAGCGCGCCATCGGAATCGAGCGGCACTGCCACCGATTCGGATAGACCCACCGAGCGAATCCTGCGTGCCTTGCCGCCGAACCAGCGGCAATTCTTGAGGTAAGCCGGTAGAATCTTTTCTAACGCCGACTTGCCACTGCCTTTTAAAATCTGCTCCCAGTCGCCGGCCACTTCCAAAGAAGCAAGCGGCACTTCCTCCGTGCTGCGTGCCGCAGTGGCCGGAGCGGTCTCGATCTTGAACCAGTAGAAGCTATGCGGGCCGAGGGTAACAAAGTAGGGCAGATCGCCAATGGACGGGAACTCGGTTTGTCCGAACAGCTCGACGGGGACCGCGCCTTTGAATTGCGAAAGATCGATTTCCACGCACTGCACAAAGCGCGACAGATTGGCGACGGTTAAAATGGTTTCATCCTGCAGCCGGCGAATAAAAACCAGAACTTTTCGGTTTTCCGGAAAAAGAAATTCAGTGGTGCCGCGGCTAAAGGCATTGAATCGCTTGCGCAACAGAATCAAGCGCTTCATCCACCACAGTGGCGAGCTTAAGTTCTGCTGCTGCGCTTCGACGTTGATCGCTTCGTAATGGTGCTCGGGATCGATGATGATCGGCAAATAGAGCCGCTGCGGGTTGGCACGCGAGAAGCCCGCGTTTCGGTCCGCGCTCCATTGCATCGGGGTGCGCACGCCATTCCGATCACCGAGATAGATGTTGTCGCCCATGCCGATCTCATCGCCGTAGTAGATGACCGGCGTGCCGGGTAAAGAAAAGAGCAAGGCATTGAGCAGTTCGATTTTGCGCCGGTTGCCCACCAACAGCGGCGTCAAGCGGCGGCGGATGCCTAAGTTGAGACGAGCTTTGGGATCGCTGGCATACACCTTGTACATGTAATCGCGGTCTTCGTCGGTGACCATTTCCAAGGTCAGCTCGTCGTGATTGCGCAGAAACAAGGTCCATTGGCAGTTCGCGGGAATCTCCGGCGTCTGGTTCAGGATATCGACAATCGGAAACCGATCTTCCATGTGCACAGACATGAAGATGCGCGGCATCACGGGAAAGTGAAATGCCATATGGCACTCGTCGCCGTTGCCGAAATAGGTGACGGCTTCCTCGGGCCACTGATTGGCCTCGGCGAGCAACATGCGATTGCGATATTTCTCATCCACATGGCGGCGCAGCTCTTTCAGGAATTGATGGGTTTCCGGCAGATTTTCGCAGCTTGTCCCTTCCCTCTCGAATAGATAGGGCACCGCGTCAAGCCTGAGTCCGTCAACTCCCATATCGAGCCAGAAATCCACCGCTTCGAAGATCGCCGCTTTGACCACCGGATTGTCAAAATTCAAGTCGGGCTGGTGGGAGTAGAAGCGGTGCCAAAAGTAGGCTTTGGCCAGCGGATCCCAGGCCCAGTTGGAGGTCTCGAAGTCTTTGAAGATGATGCGCGCTTCTTTGTACTGCTCCTGATTGTCACTCCAGACGTAGTAATTGCGCTCCTTGCTGCCCGCGGGCGCGCGACGCGCGCGCTGAAACCAAGGATGTTGATCCGAAGTGTGATTGAGCACCAGCTCAGTAATCACACGGATGCCGCGCTGATGCGCTTCGAAAAGAAAGATCTTGAAGTCCTTGAGGGTGCCGTAATCGGGATGAATTTCAGTGTAGCTCGCAATGTCGTAGCCGTCGTCCTTTAGCGGCGAAGGATAGAACGGCAGTAACCAGAGCGCGGTCACGCCGAGATCGGAAAGATAATCGAGTTTTTCCGTCAATCCCTTGAAATCACCGATGCCATCGGCATTGCCGTCCGAAAATGCCCGGACATGCAGCTCATAGATGACGGCGTTTTTATACCAAAGCGGATCATCGTCCAAAGCGGACTCTTGGCTGGCTGGTTTTGCGCGTTGCATAGCCCTCACATGAAATAATCGAAGTCTTGCTCGCGGCGAAGGCGCCGCCGCAGACGCAAGATATGCGCGGGTCCGTTCTTGGGATCGAGCTGCACATAGTTTCTTGCGCCCTGCCAAAGAAAGCGCGCACCGGTCAACAGATCGTGCGCTTGATACGAATCGGCCGCCCCAAGCCGCAGCGGCTCCAGAGGAATTTTCACCCAGCCCGATTGCACATGATGCGGATCGAGATTCACCACCACGACGATAATATTGCCGAGATCGTCAGTGTGTTTGGTGTAACAAATCATCTGCTCGTTATCGATCTCACGAAAACAGAGACTCCAATCGCATTTTAGCGCCGCGTTATCTTTGCGGATCCGGTTAATCCGCGTGATCAAATCTTTTAGACTGTCGGCGCTTTCCCGGTTCCAGTGCTTGATCTCGTACTTTTCCGAATCGAGATACTCTTCGCTGCCCGCCTCCCGTGGACGATTTTCCAACAGCTCGAAGGCCGGACCGTAGATTCCATAATTGCCGCTGAGAGTTGCTGCCAGGACCAACCGGATCATAAATGCGGCACGGCCGCCGAACTGCAAGTATTCCGGCAAAATATCCGGCGTATTCGGCCACAGGTTCGGACGATAGTATTCGCGCACCTCCGTTTGCACGAGCTCCTGAAAATATTCCGTGATCTCGGCCTTGGTGTTGCGCCAGGTAAAATAGCTGTAGGATTGCGCGAATCCGAGCTTGCCGAGGCGATACATCACCTTCGGGCGGGTGAAAGCTTCGGCGAGAAAAATGATCTCTGGGTCATCTTGCTTCACTGTCTCAATCAGCCACTGCCAAAACGGCAAAGGTTTGGTGTGGGGATTGTCGACGCGAAAAATTCGGATTCCTTGTTCGCGCCAAAAGTCAACGATGCTTTTTAACTCCTCCCATAGTGCGCGCCACTCCTCGGTGGCGAAATCGAGTGGATAGATGTCTTGATATTTTTTCGGCGGGTTCTCCGCGAACTGAACCGTGCCGTCCGGGCGCCAACGAAACCACTTGGGATGCTCGCGCACGTACGGATGATCGGGGCTGCACTGATAGGCGAGATCGAGAGCGACCTCGAGGCCGAGGCTTTCGGCCTTGGCGACAAAGCTCCTGAAATCTTTCAGAGTGCCGAGCCGCGGATGAATCGATTTATGGCCCCCCTCCGCCGAACCGATCGCCCACGGGCTCCCTGGATCACCCGCTGACGCGGTGATCGAGTTATTTTTGCCTTTGCGATGCGTATAACCGATGGGATGAATGGGCGGCAAATAGAGCGTATCAAAACCCATCGAGGCGACGTATGAAAGCAAACGTTCACAGTCCTTGAAGGTCCCATGCACGCCCGGCGTGGCCGCAGACGAGCGTGGAAACATCTCGTACCACGCGCTGAAGCGCGCTTTCTCGCGGTCGACGATGACACTGAGTTCCTTGTCATAGCGCGTTTCAGCGCCGCGATCCGGATAACGTTGCACGAGCTCGAGCAAATCATCGCCGAGCGCCGCCGCGAGTTTGCTCGATAAACTCGTATTTTTATTGCGCAGAAGCTCAATCGGCTCGGCGAATTTTTTTTTATCGCTGGTGGAAGCCCGCGCGGCCGCCGATTCGATGATGAGCGCGCCGGTGAGCATATCCAGCTCGCTATGCTCATTGACCTCGGCCTTCTTCTGCAAATCACGCCGCCACGACTGGAAGCGATCGATCCAGGCGGCAAGTGTGTACCGATATCGGCCGATCTCGTCGACAGAAAAAATGGCGCGCCAGCGATCGTTCACAACGAATTTGAGCGGTGTTTCATCCCACTTGTGTTTCGGTTCGCGGCGGAACAGAAGCATCCCGGAAATGACTTCGTGGCCGTCGGCAAAAATATCGGCTTCGACAATCACGCGTTCGCCACGGACGCGCTTCACGGCGAACGTCCCGCCGTCGACCTCCGGCGTGACGTTTTCGATGATGACCCGGCTTCTCCCGTCAGGTGGTGCTGTGTTGAACACCGGCTGCATGCAGATTTTCCTCTCGCTGGCTCGATACCGTCGAAGCTTGCTCCTGATAAAGGAAGGCCACAGGAAGAATATCAAGAACATGGGACAGCGACAGAGCGTGGGTTGACCCCGACTTCGTCGACTCGATATGTTCGCCCGTGATGATGTTCAACCATAGGGTTGGCATCTCGGCACCCAAGCTCACCGCCGTTGACTTCCAGAACTCCTCGCCAAGCGGCACCATCCCGTTATAAACCGCACCGCCAATCAGCCGCGGCGCGACCACCACCGCCCACGCCTGATCTTTCCGCCGAGCAAACGCGCACACCGCCTGACTTGCTTCTCCCGTGGCCTCAAGCGGTACATAGTCGCCTTCAGCAAAGAGGTCCTGGTGTGCCCGCCGGAAATCGAGCAGCTTGTGCATCAAGTAAAGCTTGATCCGGCCGTCCGGCCATGACGAGAGCAGATCGCGCAGCAAGCCAGCCCGGTCCTCTGCTTCTGCCGCTCGGAGTTCTGCGAGACAGCGGCTCCGCGCGGCATAATCCACCGGCCGGCGGTTATCCGGATCAACAAAGCTCAGATCCCAAAACTCGGTGCCCTGATAAAAATCCGGAACTCCCGGGGAACCCATTTTGAGGAGCACTTGCGCGAGAGAGTTGAACATTCCGCAATAGGCAATTTTTGTCCCGAAAAGACTAAATTCGTTCATGAACGGTTGGCTTTCACCGCGCGCAAGGACTTGCCGAGTAAAATCGATAAAGGCTTTCTCATACGCCGTGTCCGGCTGCAACCATTCCGTATGAACCTTCGCTTCTCTGACCGCTTTGATCAGATAGGCGGTCAAGCGCTTTTCAAACTCCGAATCGTGCGGCTTGTCCACTGGGTAAGACCCAATCAATGTTTGATAAAGGAAGTATTCGTCATTTCGGTCCGGTGCTTCGACTCCCCGGACCGTGGCTTTCTTGCTGCGGTTTATCCTGCTCCATCTCCGCAGATTTTTTTCCCATTCAGCAGGGACCTCCGAGAGCACGTTGATTCTAACGCGCGCGTCTTCACCGCGTTTGGTGTCGTGGGTCGCGCTAGCGTTCATGGCGTGCGGCCACTGCGCGCTGCGACGCTGATTGAAGTTATGGAATTCCTTCACGGATAAGCCAAACCGATCGGGATCACCACCGACTTCGTTTAGCGAGAGCAGCCGGTTATAAACATAAAAAGCAGTGTCTTCCGCCCCCTTAGCCATCAGCGGTCCGGTCAGTTGCTGAAAGCGCATGACGAATTCCGTCCAGCGCGTCCTCTCTTCCACATTCGCATGATCGGCGAAATCGAGAAGCAGAAAGCGTTGGATGTAATTCAACTCGAGACGCAGGCCAGCATTGGCTTCACGGGCTTCCCTTACCGCCCGGGTCAACTGCTCCCGGTCTTGTGTGCTGAACGAGGCTGATGTCACGTAACTACGGTAAACCGGGAAAAACGCCAGCACTTCGACCAACGCCCGCTTGAGACCGTAGAGTGTCACGTCGGCGGCGTGCCGGTCGCGGCTCGATACCCGCTTCAACAAGTAGGCGAGGTTTTCGATGTCTCCCGCCATGTACTTACCGATGATCAACCGTTTTTTTTCCGTGATGACAGACCATCCTGACGTGTGCAATCCGGTAAAGTGCTCATAGATGTGGCTAAATTTATGTTGATTCTCGCGCGCGCAAAAAATCCCGTTTAACGCATTGAGATAGTCGTAACCCGTCGTGCCTTGGACGGGCCAGGAAGCCGGGAGATCTTCGTGTGCACCAAGGATCTTCTCTACGGTTAGATAGCTATCGTCCGTTTCGCGTCGGAGTCGGGTGAGGTATCCTAAGGGATCGTAAAGGCCATCGACGTGGTCGACGCGCAAGCCGCTGAACTTGCCTTCGCGGACCAGCTTTAAAGTGAGTCCATGGATGTGATGAAAGACTCTTTCGTCCTGGATCTTGAGCGAGATCAACTCATTGATATTGAAAAATCTTCGATAATCGAGCTCCTCCGCCGCAACTTTCCAGAACGCAAGCCGATAGTGTTGCTGCGCTAGCAAGCGGTCGAGAAGATTGAAGCTCTCGGGGTTGCCCGGCACTCCATTAAAGGTCGCCAAATTGACGTCCAAATGCTTTTTGATTTCCGGAGATCCGTTATAGAGCTCCCAAAGCATGCTTTTGACGAACAGGATCTGCTCGGCTCGGTCGCCGTTTTCCTGCGTCGGAGGAATATTTTTGAGCGCGTAAAGAACGCCGAGAAATTTGATGAAATCGAAATCGTGGGCGCCAAGACGTTTTTTGAGAGAATAGAGATTGTACGTCAATAGCTCACTGTAGGATTCGACATTGAGCGGCAGTTGCAGAGAGAAATAGCGCACCCCGAAGCCGTGCTCGTCGTAGTATAGCCGGATCTCGCCCCTCTCCAGGCATTCGCCGTAGAAGCCGCCCAAAAACGGCGCCAATACCTTGGCGTGCATGCTTTCATAGGGATGCTGCCAATCGATATCAAAGAAATCGAAAAACGGTGACGCCTGGCCGTTTTCCAGAACATCCATAAGCATACGATTACGACCATCATAAGCCATATGATTGGGCACGATGTCTTGTAGCCAACCGAAGCCAATCTGTTGAGCGGCATCACTCAGCGATTGAAACTGCTGGTCAGTGCCAAGCTCGGGATTGAGCTGATTTGGATCGACGACATCATAGCCGTGCTGGCTTCCGGGCCGGGCGCAAAAAATCGGCGAAGCGTAAATATCGGTGATGCCGAGCTCATGCAAATACGTCAGCACCGCTTCGGCGTCGTGAAAGCCGAACTCTGGCGTAAATTGCAGCCGGTAAGTTGCCCCGGGGATTCTCATAAGGGCGCTTCGCTCAGTGCAGCTCCGTTGCGCCGGGCGCGGCGGGGCACGACGCGAGATTCGCCGCCGTTCTCCCCTTCCAACAGTTTGGGCAGCCGCAACAAAGCCAGGGAACGCGCCTTTAAATCGTAGGTATCGCCGCCGCGCATCGCGCGATGCGCGGTTTTACCGAACTGAGAGTCATTGGTATCCATGACCACTTCCCAACGAACTTTCCGCCGGTGTGCCGGAAGGGTAAACGGGATCGCCTCATGGTATGCGTTCAACAGGATGAGGAGTGTATCATCGACGATACGGTTTCCCCGCGCGTCCAGCTCTTCGATCGCATCTCCGGCCAGACGCAGACCAAAACAGCGCGTCTCTGAATTATTCCAATCTTCATCGTTCATCTCCTTGCCATCGGGACGAAACCAGGCAAGGTCTTTGACTTCGGAGCCGCGAATGTGCCGGCCTTGAAAAAAATGGCGGCGCCGCAGCACCGGGTGCTCATTCATCAGCCTAATCACGCACCGGCTAAACTCCAGGAGTTCGCGCCGCGGTTTGTCGAGCTTCCAATCCACCCAGGAAATTTCATTATCCTGGCAATACGCATTGTTGTTGCCTTTTTGTGTCCGGCCGATTTCATCGCCGGATAGCAACATTGGCACGCCCTGGGAAAGAAACAGAGTCGCCAAGAAATTCCTTTTTTGGCGTTCGCGCAAGGCCAGCACTTCGGGGTTGTCGGTTTCCCCTTCGGCGCCGCAGTTCCAGCTCAGGTTGTCGTTGTGGCCGTCGCGGTTGTCTTCGCCATTGGCCTCGTTATGTTTTTCGTTGTAACTGACCAAATCGTGCAACGTAAAACCGTCGTGCGCGGTAATGAAGTTGATGCTGGCGTAGGGCAGCCGTCCGCTGTGGCCGTACAGGTCGCTCGAGCCGGTTAAACGATATCCGAGACCGCCGACTTGTCCGGCATCGCCTTTCCAAAACCGCCGTACCGTGTCGCGATAGGCGGCGTTCCATTCGGCCCACAACGCCGGAAAGTTGCCGACTTGGTAACCTCCCGGACCGAGATCCCAGGGTTCGGCGATCAGCTTCACTTGCGAGATCACGGGATCCTGCTGAATGATGTCGAAAAACGCGCCCAGCCGGTCCACGTCGTGAAGCTCGCGGGCCAACGTTGACGCGAGATCGAAACGAAACCCGTCGACGTGCATTTCTCTGACCCAGTAGCGCAGGCTGTCGGTAATCAACTGAAGCACGCGGGGATGCGTCATATCGAGAGTATTGCCGCAGCCCGTGTAGTCCATGTAGTAGCGCCGGTCCTCGGGTACAAGCCGATAATATGACGCGTTATCGACGCCGCGGAAGCAAAGCGTCGGTCCCAGGTGGTTTCCCTCGCCGGTGTGATTGTAAACCACGTCGAGAATCACCTCGATGCCCTCGCGATGTAGCGCTCGAACCATGCTCTTGAACTCCGCCACCTGCTCGCCGGTGACGCCGCTATTCGCATAGCGCGCGTCCGGCGCAAAGAAGCCGATGGAATTGTAGCCCCAGTAGTTGGTCAGGCTGCGGTCTTCCAGATGTTTATCCGCAATGAATTGGTGCACCGGCATTAACTCGACCGCCGTGACCCCCAGCGCTTTTAGGTAATCGATCACCTCCGAACAGGTGAGCGCCGCATACGTGCCCCGCAACTCCGGGGGCACGGCGGGATGGCGCATGGTGAAACCCTTCACATGAAGCTCGTAGATAATCGTCTGATGCCATGGGATCGCGGGCGGCACGTCATTGCCCCAACTGAACGCCGGATCCACGACAACACATTTCGGCATGTCGGGAGCGCTGTCACGATCGTCACGCGAAAGATCCTGTTCCGGGTCACCGATCCGGTAGCCAAACAAAGCATCGCTCCAACGCACGGTGCGGGTAATTGCTTTGGCATAGGGATCGAGGAGGAGCTTTGATGGATTGAAACGGTGACCGAGTTGCGGCTCGTAAGGCCCGTGCACGCGATAACCGTAAAACTGTCCGGCGCGCACTTCCGGCAGGTAGACGTGCCAAACCTGATGGGTTTGTTCCGTCATCGGTATGCGGGTTTCCCGCCGGTCGTCATGGCGATCGAACAGGCAAAGCTCAACTTTGGTCGCGTGTTCGGAAAAAAGCGAAAAGTTGACTCCCGCGCCATCCCATGTCGCGCCCAATGGATAGGGCTTACCCGGCCATAATTTCATAGTGAAGTCCTTTGACAGTGAAATAGTGCGACGGACCGCGGCGCAAGCTTGATCCGGTCGCACTCGCGGCCATCGAGCTCGTCATCCAGCAACGTACCCGGGCCGCGCCATTTTTCCTCGGCGGAATCGAGTATCTTATGCCAACCACCACCGAAAACCTCGACGGACGCGGTTTGCGAAGTGGTGTTGAGGTTGGCGATGAGCAGAATTCGATCCGCGCCGTCCCAACGTTCAATCGCCACAATTTTTTCGTTCTCGTAAGCCACGACTTTCATGCTCGCCTTGTCGAGACGCCGAAGTGCCCCTAGATTTTTTCTCAACTTGATCAGTGTGCGGTAAAACTCGATCAGGATCTTGTGATGACCGTCGACGCGGAGCTCCGAGCGCAGTTTTGCGCCGAGAAACGTCCCTTCGGCCTGCGGATCGGGGACTTCGCCCCGCCACGCGAACGCGCTGAACTCGAGCTGGCGCCCGCGCCGCACCGCTTCGATCAGCGCGGGATCGGAATGGTCGATGAAATAGGGAAACGGCGCCTCTTCGGCGTATTCTTCACCCATGAACAGCAGTGGAATATACGGCGACAGGAGCGTCAACCCGGCCGCAAGCTTGAGATCTTCCAGCGTAACGCTGGCGCTCAGGCGATCGCCAAGGCAGCGATTGCCGACCTGATCGTGGTTTTGTGCAAAGACGACAAAACAGCGGGGCGGAATGTCGCGCGAGGTGCTCCCGTGGCTCCGTCGACGAAATTCGGAATACTCGCCGGAGTAGACGAAGCCTTCGCGATAGGCTTTCAGCAATTGATAAAACTCGCCGTAGTCGCGGTAGTACCCGTCGAGCTCTCCGGTCAGGAGCGTGCGGAGACAGTGGTGAAAATCGTCGTTCCATTGAGCATCGAGGCCGTATCCACCGCGCTCGCGCTCGCGCACCAGACGCGCATTGTTGTCGGCACTCTCGGCGATCAGATAAATTTGCCGGTCGAGCCGCGTCGCTTCCCGTTTCACCGCCTCCGCCAACTGTTCGATGAAAGTGATTGGCGAACGATCCATGATCGCGTGTACGGCATCGACTCGAAGCGCGTCCACGTGAAACTCGCCGACCCACTGGAGCGCGTTCTGAATGAAAAAATATCTCACCTCATCGCTATCCGCTCCGTCGAAATTGAGGGCGCGCCCCCACGGCGTTTGGTATCGATCGGTAAAGTAGGGAGCAAAATCCATGAAGTAATTTCCTTCCGGCCCGAGGTGGTTGTAAACGACATCCAGAATGACCGCTAGCCCGCGCCGGTGGCAAGCATCGACGAGCTTTTTCAGCCCTTCAGGGCCGCCATACGAGTTCTGCGCGGCAAATGGAAAGACACTGTCATAACCCCAGTTTCGCCGACCGGGAAATTGTGCCACCGGCATGAGCTCCAATGCCGTGATCCCGAGTTCGACGAGGTAGTCGAGCTGGGAAATAAGCGCCGCGAACGTCCCTGCAGCAGTGAAGAGACCGACGTGGAGCTCATAGATAATGTAATTTTCAATTGGCAATCCCTGCCAACCTTCATCACGCCATGCAAACTCTCGAGGTACGACCTGAGACGGTCCATGCACGCCGTCGGGCTGCAAGCGCGACGCTGGATCGGGACGGTCTTTGTCCTGCGGCAAGCGAAAAAAATATCGCTCCCCAGGCTCTACATCCGTAACCAGTGCCTCGTGATAGCCGCGGCCGATTTGTTCCATCAGAATTCGCCGATCACCGTTCAACAGCCGCAGTTCGATGGGCGCGAGTTCGGGCGCCCAGACGCGAAACCGACAGCAATTCTGGCCAAGGTATTCTGCTCCTAAAGTTCGTGGTCGATCTTGAGTCACGACAAATGGTCTTCGGGCGGGCGGGCAAGGCTAACCTGTAGCACGCCGGGTTCTCCAAACCCTCTGCTAACTCGCGCCGGAATTGGTTAAAAAGACGGTTGCCAAAGGTGGCAATGTCAGGGGCAGCGAAAAATGCTGTCCGTGACATGGCACCGGAGCGGCTTCCACCTCGCCCATATTACCCATACCGCTACCGCCGTAATCTTTCGCATCGCTGTTGAGAAATTCCCTCCACATGCCTCCAACCGGCGCCCCGATCCGATAGTTGAGGCGCGGCACCGGCGTGAAGTTACAGGCCACCAGCACGAATCGATCCTGGTGGCGGTTCTTCCGCAGCAAAATCACCACGCTCGATTCCGCGTCTCGGCAATCGATCCATTCAAATCCCGCGGGATCGCAATCGAGTTCGTGGAGCGCGGGCTCGTTGCGATAAAACCAGGTGAGGTCTTTCACCCAGCGCTGCATGCCCGCGTGCCGCGGATCGTTGAGCGCGAGCCAGTCGAGACTCTGATCGTGCTGCCATTCGGACCATTGAGCGATTTCACCCCCCATGAACAGCAGCTTTTTTCCCGGCTGAGCGTACATATAGCCGAACAGCGATCTTAGATTCGCAAAGCGCTGCCACTCATCGCCGGGCATTTTGCCCAGCAGCGATCCTTTGCCGTAGACCGCCTCGTCGTGGGAAAGCGGCAAAACAAAATTTTCATGAAACGCATAGATCATTCTGAATGTCAGCTTGTCGTGGTGATATTTTCGGTGAATCGGATTCTGGGAAAAATAGGCCAGCGTGTCGTGCATCCAGCCCATGTCCCATTTCAAACCGAATCCCAATCCGCCCGCGTAGACCGGCCGAGACACCATCGGCCACGCCGTAGACTCTTCAGCGATGGTTTGCACGTCAGGGTAGCTCCCATAGATCGAGCCGTTCAGTTCCTTGAGAAACTCGATGGCTTCAATGTTTTCTCTGCCGCCGTATCGATTGGGAACCCACTCGCCGGGCTGGCGTGCATAATCGAGATAGAGCATGGACGCGACAGCGTCGACGCGCAGACCGTCCGCGTGATATCGATCCAGCCAGAAAAGCGCATTGCTGGCTAGGAAGCTTCGCACTTCGTGACGGCCGTAGTTGAAAATGTAGCTGTTCCACTCCGGGTGATAGCCCTGGCGTGGATCGGCATGCTCGAACAGATGCGTGCCGTCGAAATATGCCAGCCCGTGCTCATCTGCGGGAAAATGGGATGGCACCCAGTCGAGAATTACGCCAATGTCGTTTTGATGAAGCGTCTCGATTAGGAACATCAGATCCTGCGGCGTGCCGTAATTTCCCGAGGGTGCAAAATAGCCAGTAATTTGGTAACCCCAAGAACCGAAAAATGGATGATCCATTAACGGCAGAAATTCCACATGCGTAAAGCCCATCTGCCGCACGTATTCGCTTAACGCCGGCGCCAACTCACGATAGGACAGCGACCGGTTGCCTTCTTCGGGAACGCGTCGCCACGAACCTAGATGCATCTCGTAAATCGACATCGGCTTTTCCAAGGCGTTCCGTGATTTCCGTTCCTGCATCCACTTGCTGTCGTTCCACGTGTAGTCAAGGTCCCACACGATCGATGCTTTCTTGGGCGGAATCTCGTTAAAGGTTGCGAATGGATCTGCCTTCTCGACCCGGTACCCCATAAACCGGGAATGTATGAAATATTTGTAAAGCGCTCCCTGTCCTATGCCGGGAATAAAACCTTCCCAAATTCCGGAACCCCCCTTGGGATGAAGTGGATGACTCTCGCTGTTCCAGTCATTAAATGTACCCGCGACGAAAACCGCGTCCGCATTGGGCGCCCAAACCGCAAAATAAGTTCCGTCTCGTCCTTCTGATACGATGCGGTGCGCGCCTAATTTCTCGTACAAGCGAGTATGCCTGCCGGCGTTGAATAAATAAAAATCCTGATCGCCTAGCAAGCTTACCGTGGCGGTTGTCTCGCCTCTGCTGGTAAACGAATTCGGTCGTCCCCCATGATTTTGCTCGGTGATTTCCTGGCTCATGTACTTACCATAACGTGACCGACGCCCTTTCGGAATACGAGGCACTGTGATTTTACGCAATAATCAAATCGGTCGGACTCAACGCACCCATCCTGTACCCAACCTGATTCGGACGAAAATTATATATAAAGCGCATTCCTGAACCGCAAAAATAGACCACGCTGCATTTTAACTGACGTAATACACGCCGCTGACAAGCGCCGATTCTCAAGGCTGGAAGGTTTTGAAGCTAACCCGGAATATATTCGGCGATAACGTTCTCTAAAGCCCTGCTTCAGATGATCGCTCTTGGCGCACGCTCGTCTCAGCGGATGCATTGATGGGCAAACGAATCGTAAAGGTCGTGCCTTTGCTTGACACGCTCTCCACTTCGATTCGGCCGCCATGGGCCTTGACGATGCGATCACAGATCGGCAGACCCAGACCCAAGCCGCGGCGCTTTTTCGACGTGAAGAACGGCTGAAAAATTCTCGGCAGCACATCCGGTTCAATCCCCATGCCGGTGTCAGCAACAGTAATCGCCAAGCCATTCTGTGAGTCGCGTCTAGCCCCGATGGTCAGGATTCCACCTTTCGGCATCGCATCGACTGCGTTTAGGGAGAGATTCAACAAGACCTGTTGCAACTGCTGCGGATCGGCATGAATTTGCGGTAACTCTCCTTCGAATCTGGCATACGCCTCGATTTTACTCTTGCCCGCTCGCGGTTGGACGAGGTCGAGCGTTTTCTGAATCATCTCCCGCACGTCCGTCCATGCGAAATCAGCGCTTTTCGGGCGCCCGAATTCGAGCAACTCCTGAACCAGTTTTTCACAACGCTTGGCCTCTTCGGAGATAATTTGCACATGATGATAATTGGGATCTGCAGGGTCCATATTTGCAAGTAAGCCCTGGGCAAACCCGAGCACGATTCCCAATGGATTATTGAATTCGTGCGCCATCGAGGCGGTGAGCTCGCCCACTGCCACCAGACGGCCCGATGCGAGCAGTTGCTGCTCGAGTTCTTGCGCTTGATTACGCAAATGTTCTTCGCTCTGGCGCAACGCGGCCTCGGCATGCATGCGTTCGACAAATTGTCCGATTTCGCCGCCCAGCGCCTGCGCCATATTCAATAGATCATCGTCCGGCGCACGGACCGAGGTGCTTAAAAATACCACTATGCCAAGAACCTCCCCACGGATTTTGATCGGAAACGCGAACGCGCCGTGGAGCGCACCGTCTCCCGGGACGCCGCGCCGTAGCACCTCCGCTTCCTTGCTTAGATCCGAGACCCAGATCGGTTGTTCACTGGCCCAGGCGCGCCCAGCAAGTCCGACACCACGCGCGAGCTGTGACTGACTCGCCTCACCAGCAAGCTGCAACGACGGATGCTGCCAAACCTCGACCCGCTCCAACGTCGGCATTTGCTTATTGACAAGCCAAACCATTGCCAGTTCCCAATCGAGACCGTCGGCAAAGATCTCGAGCACCTTGCGCCAGGCGAACTCCGGTGTTTCCGATTCGGCGAGCACAAGCGTGACAGCGTGCTCGGTGGCGAGCCGTCGCGCAGATTGTTTGCGATGGCTGATGTCGCGGTTGCATTCCAATACCAGGCGACTACCGGCGCGGTCCTCGATTAATTTGAATCGGCTCTCGACCTCGATGCGCCGCCCGTGCTTTGTCACCTGCTTCGATTCGCCCGTCCACTCGCCACGTCGAACTAACTCGGCTTCGAATTGCACACGCCCCTCGGAAAATTCCGTTTGCAGTAGTTCGTGGCTCGAACGGCCCAGGGCTTCGTGTTGCGAATAGCCATAGAGTTGTTCCGCGCCATGATTCCAGTAGATGATTGGCCCGTGCAGTTCCCAGGCCAGAATCGCCTCATTGGCAAAGTTCAGGAGATCTGCCTGTCGCCGTAAAAACTGCTCGTGTTGGCGGAGCGCAATCTCGACGCGGTCACGCTCCTTTTCACGATCCGCCAGAAGCTCGCCCGCGCGCGCCATCTCCACAGCAAGTGAGTCCAATTCCGCCACCGGCAGCTTGCCGGTGAGCGCCATCGGCTCGCCTCGCCCCAAGCGATGAGCCGCGGTAGCAAGTTCGCCGATCGAATAGGCCACGCGCCGCGCAAAAATCAATGCCGCGCCCAGCCCAATCAGCATCAGCAACAAACCACCGCCACCCAGCGTAGCCAGTGAGCGGTACAGAATCGCGTTCACTTCCGCGCTCGGCACCGTGAGTGCCACGAACCAATTCGAGACGTGCGAGCGGCTAATCGCTGCATACGCCCGGATCTGATCGGCGCTGATGCCGCTGAGAAATTGTTCGCTCGCTTCAACGCCGGTTTGCTGCAGCAACGGGCCCACCGGTTTACCGATGTATTTGGCCGCATCCCGTGTTTGCGCAATTATGATGTAATGGCTGTCGTACACCGTCCCGACCCAAGACGGTGGCAATTTTTGCTGCAGTAAAATATCCGTAAATACCTGCGGCTCAATGGCCGCGGTCAGGATATAAATAATCGTTTGTTCTCGGACGACCGGCACATGAATGTTGATGCCGGTCTCCGGGGAGCGCCCCTGCGGGAAATCGCTGATGAAAGGACGGCGCGTCTGCAAAACAGCATCGAGGCTTTCCCGGCTGATGCCCGTGGGTGGGTCGACGAGCGGCTTTGTCATATGAGCCAGCTGCTGACCTCGGGGATCGAACAACGAGATGCTTTTCCAGCTTTTCTGGGTGCGCAAAATACGCGCGGCGACGCTCCGAAACACATTGACGGCGCCGACATCCAAAGATTCAGAGGTGGCCAGCGCCTGTAGATTGGTAATCGATGAATCTATTTCGCGATCAACGGCAAGCGCCAACGCTCGGGCGGTATCTTCCAGGCCTCTCTGCCGATTCGCCTGCTCCTGGCGCGCAAACAACACCATCATGAAAACGGAAAAAACCAGGATTGGCACGAGACCGACAAAGATCAATCGCACCAAATACGCGTTGAGCGCCGTCGGTTTATCGAACCAGCGGGAAGAAAACGGAGTGGGCCACCGAAGCATTCAGTTCAATTGCCGCCGCTGCCTCGAGGGTGGATCAAGGACGGCGACGGCGTTGTTCGCGCCTTATGCGGATTGAAGAGCACTCGTTTTAACTCGGCTCTCAGCGGCAACTAGACGAGCAGCCTCAAGGCCTCGGTCAATTCTTGCAGATCGACGGGTTTCGTCAAGTAGCGCATGGCTCCCTTTGAGAATGCTTGTTTGAGCGAACCGACGGTAGGATAGGCCGTCATCATGATCACTTTCAGTCGCGGCGAGCGTGCGGTCACTTGCTCCAATAAGATCAAACCATTGCCGTTGCCGAGTTTGATATCGAGCAAAGCGATATCGAAATTCTGGTTCTCAACCATATCGAGCGCCTCATCTGCGCTCAACGCCGTCGAAACATCGTAACCGCGCTGAGACAGAAACCACTTGAGTAGGGTGAGAAAATTTTCTTCATCGTCGACCACGAGCACGGATTGACGGATCTCATCGACAGCCTTGGGTGTGGCTTCGCTGGATCCGTCTCGGCTCGAGCCTGCGGTTTTTTCATTGTCCATACATAACACTCGATCTGAGCGAACTCTTGCCGGGTGCCGTTCGCCATGGGAGCAATCCTGGACAAGCCGCCCCAAACTAACCCTCGAAGCGAATTTCTACAGACGAAGGTGTCGGTGCGATGCGCCCTGGTCAGTCACCGAGCAGAATCTGTACCAACTCCGCTCCGACCACAAACCGCTCTAATGCTAATTGATTATCAATCCTGGTAAAATGAGTGCGCACGCTTGAAGGGATTTTACCGACAAGAGAGACGATTTTCACTGACTTACAACCAACAACAGCAGCCACAAAAGAGCCGTAAAATTTCGCAAGCTTTGGAATCATCCGAGGAGTAGGTGGCGCGTTCACGGCGCGGGGATTTTTTTACGGTCGACTTGTTCCTCGCCGGCCTTCGTCCAGTTCATCGCCTCTTCCGGCGTCATTGACCCCATAGGCTACTGCCGGGCATCTTCGTAACCCCAACTTTCGACATCGACGCGGTACTGAGATCTCGACAGCAGTGTGCCTCGACAAACACGGTTGCGCGGCGCACAATCTGCGCTTTGGTTTTGCATCCGCTGTACGAGTTCGTTAATCACCCAACAAGGCACGAGCCTTTGTTCCGCTGGGTAGATGAAATCGAAAAGAACCAAGTGGCTGAGAAGAACCTGCCAATGTGTATCGAAGCGTCGGAGCAACCTCGACCAATCGAGTTGTGCGCCGCGCGTCCGCACAAGATGCGCAATATCCGCGCCGTCATAGCGCTCACGCTCCATGATGAACCCTTTGGTCCAGATCAACTCCTCAGCAGGACACAGCTTCACCGTCACTCCGAGAATGTCTCCTGACACCGCATGCTCAAACCAAGCATTGTCGACTCTGCAGAGCCCGTTTCCCGAGCTGAAGATGATATCGACGACGTCATCACCGCCGAAAACCCTTCCCAGCCAATGAGGAAAACACAATTCGGTGCGGTATCCGTGCGCGCTGAATAGCTTCAGAATCGCCCTCGCATGGGCGGGTTCCAGCAGCAAATCCAAGTCCTTGGAGTCGCGCGCAATGCCGGTATAATGGTCGAGAGCGTAGCCGCCGCCGACGAGATAAGGAATTTGAGAGTCGTTCATCAAATTCAGCACATCTCGGTAAAATGCATGCTGAGCACTTGCAGCTGACTTTGATGCCGAATCTTTCTGCATGACGCTCTAGCAGTCGGGAAGCTCGAGAATCCTGAAGCCCGATTGGTCTCCGCCAAGGTATTTTGCAAAAGTTTCATCGCGACGTTGTACACCGGCACATCGCTTTTCGTCCGCCCCTCGGGAGAGCCCCGGTGAGCGTGCCCATGAAACACCGCTGTAACGGAGTAGCGATCGAGCGGCTCTTCAAGCCTGCTGGAGCCCAGGAAAGGAAAAATCTCCGCCGGCTCCCCGACAACAGTTGCCTGAATGGGAGAGTAGTGCAGCAGTACGATTCGTTTGTCGGCGCGTAACCGTGCCAGGGCGCATTCGAGCTTAAGCGCTTCCGAGACCGCTTCGTGGACAAATTGTTTGGTCATCTCCTCGCCCCAAGGTCCGAGCGCGCAAGCACCGAAGCCGCCACCGAAGCCTTTGACGCCCGCAAATCCGACGCCCATTATTTCGCGCGCATCGCCATCGAGTATCGTCGCGCCGGCACCCGTTAAGATTCTTCTCACTTCATCTTCCTTGCCGGACTCGTACTCGTGATTGCCCAGCACTGCGAGCGTCGGAATTTTTAGGCTGGAAATTTCCTTGGCCAGCACCGCTGCTTCTTCGGGCAAGCCGTCCACCAAATCGCCACATAGGAGAACGATATCCGCGCGCTGAGCCATCTGGGCGAATAGCGATCGGACCAGATCGTGTGACGTGGTATTGCAGTGGATGTCCGCGATGGCAGCGATGCGCATGGGTCCTTTTCAGCGCCGCGGCTGGGATTTTTGCGCGTCCATAAATTCGCCGCGAAACTCGGGTATCGTCATGATCGCTTTCGCTCTTCTTCCACTTGTCGGAGCACTTTCTTGCGCAGCGGCGGATTGCTGTTGACTTCGGCGAAAATTTGGTTGTACCGGGTTACCGATAATCCTTGGGCATCGAGCGAGCTCTTGATCCTAGCGTTGGCCTCCTGCTCGATCTGTTTCTTGCGCGCCGGATCTTTGGCCTGCTCGAGCGCGGGGACATAGCTCTGACGAATTTTCTGATAATCCACATACGCTTTAACAAAAGCTTTTAATTCCTTGTCGCTCAGCCCGCTTGCATCGCTTGGTTTCGCGGGCGCCTGACCCGCCGTCGCCACTCCGGCGCCATAAAGGATCGCGACCAGAAGGCCCGCTGCCACTTTGAGCGCGACTCGATCGAGTCTCATCGGTAGAATCTCCTTTCGACTATAATTTCGGTGCGCTCGCAATCTGATTTCCCGCGCAGCCGCTTGCTCGTCCCGCCGTCGGCGCAACACACTCGACCACTCACTCGAGCAGTCGCGACACAGAATTCAAGATCGCTGATGTCCTTAGTGCCAGGTGTGACAAACGGGCGCCGAATGACTTAGAATGTTCAACAGAACATAGGCAATGAAGTTATGTGCTTGCCTCCTGTTCTGTATTAAACGATCCGCTTCCTCCGTTAACGCGACAATTAGATCCGCCAAGTGGCTTCCAAGGGCTCGGCTTGTTCTTGCAACGTAACCGCACCTTTCTGCCGAGCACAGGCGAATAGCCACGCAATGCATGTGCCACGAGAGCATTCAAATAGGTTGGCTCTTGGCGAACGAAAAATGGCCAGGAGAATTGATCCCTGCATGCGCGTTCGAGATGACAGGCTGTCATCTCGATGACTGAGAGATCTTTCTTATGCTTGTTTCGAAGAATTTACAGATGCGGCGTCGATTCACGAGAGCGGCAAAGCATGCAACAGTCGCGCAGCTTAACCAGTCACTTCTTCTTCGGCGTTTCCGAGCGCTGGGTCCGTCACTGAAGCAAGCTGCTGCTTCAACTCACGCCGGGCGGAAAGAACTCTTTGCGCATAATCAAAAGATAGTTTTTCCTTCGCTGCCATCTTCTTGGCCACCGAGGATGGTCCCGCGTTATAAGCCGTCAATGCTATTTTCCAGTCGCCGAAAATTTCTTTCAGATATGCAAGATACGAAATCCCGATTTCGACGTTTACTCGTGGATCCTTGATGTTTTTGCCAGTCGGCAGCATCTTTCCTCGTTCCACTAACGCTGTCACAACGTTGGGTTGAACCTGCATCAAACCTTGCGCGCCGGCGGAGGAGACCGCTTTATGATCGAATCGGCTTTCAACCTGGATGACAGCCAGCACGAGCAGCGGATCGAGGGAGTATTTGCCGCTCGTATTTGCGATGCTCTCCGCCAATGTCTCGCGCGACGCGGTGCTCATGCCAGTCTGCTGCAACTCAATGGCCGTTCGAATTTTCGACAGTTGATGCTCCTTTACGGCGTCCGTCTGATAGCTCTCGCCGATAAGCGGCCGGGGACTGAATACGAGATAACATCCGAGTGCCAAAACTCCCGCAGTTAAGCGCCGTCGGTGATGCGCTGGCATTAGTCGTTTGCAACCCTTATCCGAGAGCAAACTTCCGATTGAATGAAAATGCATCGTTTCCTCCTCCAGTCGGTGGATCGGGCGACGTCTTCGTGATGTGTTGGCAATCGGCATGCCCAATCGCCATTGAGACAAGTGGTGAATGCTAAAGAGGTTTTTATAGCCGCACAGCCCGGCCTCAAAGCGATGGAGGAAATTGCCTACACATATTTCCAACGGTCCTACGAGGAAATGTCTTTTTTCGGAGTTTTATTGGCTTGACCTTTCGCCGCGGGCTAGCAGTATGTCTTCCGAAGCAAAGCGCCACTGCGGCGCAACCCGATGACTAAATGGATTCGTTTTGAGATGAGGGACGGAACGCGCTGGCTGAACGCGTGATCCAAATAATTGCAGCAGCGTCGCCTAAACGCACCGACCTTTGCGATGCGGTGCGCATCAAATTGGAGCGATGCTTTGGCCCAGTATGGTGATTGGCTAAGAATGCGTCCGACCAGGCGAGATCCGCGATGGCGCTTCTTACGGCTCTCCTTCGCGGCTGGTCGCTTGCTTTAGCTAGTTAAGTTTTCTGCTTCCCAGCGGGAGCGGCGAATTGCTTGTCCCTGAGCTTCTGCAATAAATCTTCGAAGGACGATTTTACGATGACACGATTGAACTGCGATCGATAGTTGTTCACGATGCTGATGTTCTCGATCACGACGTCGTAAATTTTCCAGTCGCCGCTTGATTGCAGGAGTCGATAATCGACGGCAAATTCCTCGCCTTTATTGTTGACGATTTTTGTGTTCACCTGAGCAAAATCCTTTTCTTGCTTCTCTCCGACGATATTCACCTTCTCGCCATTGTAGGAGTCGATATTTTCCACGTACGAGTTTTCGATCAGCTCGCGAAACAATTTCACGAACTCCTGTTGTTCTTCTGGCGTTCGGCGTTGCCAGTTGGAGCCTAACGAGCGCTTTGCCATCTCGGCAAAATCAAATTTCGGGAATATCACCTGACGTAGGCGCTCGATGCGCTCGCTTTTTTTCGCAGCGGACTTCAGGTTAGGGTCATTTAGAATCGCGGTCACTTTTTCAATCGCGCTTTGAACTTGCTCGCGCGGCGCACCGGCGAACGCGGATGGGACGCTTACTAGCATCAAGCCGAGCACGCCCAACAATGCCCCGGAGATGAAATGCCTGCAAAGCCCTCGAACGGTGTTGATCATAATCGACCTCATAATAGCTAATCGGGTAAAGCTCAGTTTGCGTGTAGGCGGTTTAACAGCAACGCCTATGCCACGGTGACGGGAATAGGCCGTCATTGTAATTTCGCATACTTGAATTTTAGCGCCGTGCAGATCTGGAAGGATTTTCCCTACGCAAGCTTTTGTGGACCGCTATGCGCCGGGTATTTCCGACGGGGAAGGCGGCGAGCCACCTTTATTCGGAGTTATGGTTTCAGCCACTAGTTTTCCGCCTTCCTGCCTGTATGTCACCCTGATTTTATCGCCGGGTTTGATGTTCTCCGCTCCTTTGGTGCTGTTAGTCAACAAAACGGTTTCTGTGCCGCTCTCGGTGTTGAGAAGAATCAAGTTCTGCTCGCGATCGATTTTCTGCACGGTTCCTTCCAATATCAACGCTGAGGCCATCGAAGTTTGAAATAAAAACAGGAAGAACCATGCGGCGAATTTTTTCATCGATTTTTTTTACTGTTTAGTTCGGTTCGGCAGAGCTTTCACGCGCCAACAATTGCCATGACGGACTTTGAAGACGATCCTCGGTAAGTCTGTCAGGTTGCTGCGCCGTGCAAAGTTGTTGCAAGCGTTCGACCACCGGCGGCGCTGCACCCTCCTCTGGAATCCGGAAGAGCTGCCAGCCTTGAATCGCCTGCCCGACAGCGAGCCGGCTCGAATAGACGGAGAGCGGCACCGCGATCATGAGAGGCAAGGAAACTGGAAGTAGCCACCATGCGAGCGTGGCATTCCAAGAGATAGCAACCGCCATCCAACTGACCGCAAGCAATGTGGCGAAGCCATGCTGATCCACAGCTTCGGCCCATCCAGTTTCGCTATTGCGTGCCTGGGCATTCCATTTGATCTGCCTTCCGAGCAAAGTCAGCAGAACGAACTTGCAATGAAACCATAGTCGCAGGGGCGCCATCAAGGTTGAAAAAACGATCTCCATGGCAATTCCCAATAACAGCCGCCCGGGACCGCCAAATGCGGCGCCTTCGCGCCTCTTCAGAATCAGCGCATAGCTTAGTAGTTTCGGCAAAACCAGTAGCACACCCGTGGTCGTCAGCACGGCGATGGTCAACTCGGGGTGCCAGATCGGCCAAAGTGGAAATAGGCTCGGCTGCGGCGAGAAATAAACCGGAATCGTGGTCGACTGAACAATGACTTCTGCGCTGCTAAAAACCAGGAACATTGCCCAGAACAATGCCGATGCGTAAGCCATGATACCCATCGCCATGATCGCTCGATGCCCGCAGCGAATACGATCGCCGAAGAGCAGCCGCAAATGTTGCAGATTTCCCTGGCACCAGCGACGGTCCCGCTTTAACTCATCGAGAATGTTGGGGGGTGACTCCTCATAGCTGCCGCTCCAGTCATGCGCCAGCCAAATTTCAAAGCCCGC
>Ga0065712_10067819_pt1 | contig 29195 bp, 28 predicted proteins | sample MisRhiReplicate1_FD_59099 | JGI IMG/M metagenome (GOLD analysis project Ga0065712, IMG submission 59099) | Miscanthus rhizosphere microbial communities from Kellogg Biological Station, MSU, sample Rhizosphere Soil Replicate 1: eDNA_1 v3... | ecosystem: Host-associated > Plants > Roots >...
AGTCGACGCGGTATGTCAGGAAAATCGCGTCATCGTTCATCGCCGGCAAGCCGCCTCCCACGGTCCGGTGTTTGCTGCGCTACAGCGCTACGTCAAAGACGTCGTGAGGCCTCCCACAGTCTGGGGTCGGCGACGAGACAACACTGAACCTCAACGCTTGACCGTCTCCTCCAGCGTGAAACGACCCAGCGGGTTCTGGCCGAAGTGTTCGATATTCTTGCGCGACACGCTGATGTACGGGCTGTAGTAGAGATCGATCCAGTTCACGTCGGCCTTGGCCATTTTCTGCAGGTCGATGTACATCTGCTCACGTTTTTTCGGGTCCATTTCCACACGGGCAGCGGCGACCAGTTCCTTGACCTTGTCGTTCTTGTAGCGGGTCATGTAGTTCATGTTGGTGTCATGCCCGAGCACGAACGTGGTCTTCTGGTCAGGGTCGAGGATGTCGTTGGTCCAGTACATCACGGAGATGTCGTAGTCACCGGCGATCAGCATGTCCCAGCTCTGGCTCGGGTCGACTTTCTGCAGCGTGGTGGTCACGCCGACCTTGGCCAGTTGCTGTTGCAGCATGACGGCGATCTGCTCGTCGACTTCGTTGCCTGCGTTGACGATGTAATTGAGTTTCAGGTCTGAAGCGCCCGCGTCGGCCAGCATTTTCTTCGCTTTCACCGGGTCGTACGGACGTTGCAGGTTGTCGGCGTAGTGGTACAGCGCGCCCTTGGGAATGTAGGAGTTGGCAACAGTACCCAGTCCGAAGGTGGCGGCCTCTACGAGGGATTTCTTGTCGATGGCCATGTCCAGCGCCTGTCGCACTTCCACCTTTGCCAGCGCGCCATGCTCGTGGTTGATCAGCAGGTGATCTTCGCGGGTGGACGGATCCTCGTGCACGACCAGACCGGCGTCTTTCTTCAGGGTCTCCACGCGGGAAAACGGCACGTAGATCGCGGCATCCAGCTCGCCGGCCTGGACCTTGAGCATGCGGGTGTTGTCGTCCGGCACCGAGATCCACTCAACACCGTCAAGGCTGACGGTCGAGGCTTCCCAGAAGTTGGGGTTCTTTTCCAGAATCACCCGGTCGCCACGTCGCCATTCCTTGACGGTAAACGCACCCGAGCCCACCGGTTTTTCCGCGTAGGCTTCTTCGCCCAGACTTTTCATGGCTTTCTCGGACAGAATCGAGACGTTGGGCAGTGCCAGTTGCGAGAGGAACGAGGCCGACGGGTGTTTCAGGGTGATCACCAGCGTGTGCGGGTCGCTTGCCACCGCAGTGTCGATGATCTTGTACGAGTCGCTCCACAGCGAGCCTTTGTCATCACGAATGCGCAGCAGGCTGAACACCGCATCGCTGGCGGTCAGCTCGGAGCCGTCGGAGAACTTCGAGGGGCGCATCTTCAAGGTGTACGTGAGCCCGTCCGGTGAAATGTTCCAGCTTTCTGCCAGCCCAGGCACCAGTTTCGTGCCCTTGTTATCGACGCGGATCAGCACGTCGTAGACGTTGGAAAACACCCAGTTATCGATGTTCTGCGCGCTCTTGATCGGGTCGAACGTGGTGCCGTCTTCGCGGCGGCCGATGGTCAGCACGCCAGCGGCTTCCGCCACCCCGGCAGCCAGAGAACAGGCCGCCAGCATGGCGACGGTCAGTAACTTCACAGGTCGTGCTTTCATATACGGAAACTCCTTGTCGGTATCGAGAACGGATAGTGATTACGGGGTCAGAAAACGGGTTCTTCAAGCACACAGTCGTAGCGCTGCTCGCCCACATGACGCGTGGGCGGCGCGATGCTGGAACAATCGGCTCGGGCAAAACGGCAGCGTGGATGAAACGCGCAGCCGTCCGGCAGATGCAGCGGGCTTGGCGGTTCGCCCTGCAGCGGTTCGCTGGGCAACGGACGATCCGGATCGATTTCCGGGATCGCCTGAATCAGGGCGGCGGTATAAGGATGACGCGGGCTGAGAAACACCGATTCGACAGGTCCTTCCTCGACGATGCGGCCCAGGTACATCACTGCAACACGATCACAGAGCCGGCGCACGATGGCCAGGTCGTGAGCAATAAACAGAATGGCCAGGTTCATGCGCTGGCGCAGTTCCAGCAGCAGGTTGATGATCTGGCCCTGAATCGACACATCCAGCGCGGCCACGCATTCGTCGGCAATGATCAGACGAGGCTCGATGGCCAGCGCGCGGGCGATACCGACACGCTGACACTGCCCGCCGCTCAAGGCGCCGGGCTTGCGGTCGGCGAATTCCGGGCGCAGGCCGACCATGTCCAGCAACTCGATGACCCGCTTCGGGATGTCGGATTTGGCGACCTTGCGCTGCACATGCAGCACCTCAGCCAGCGTGGCGCCGATGGTCATGCGTGGATTGAGCGAGGAAAACGGGTCCTGAAAGATCATTGCCGTTTCGCTGCGCAGGCGTTGCAGATGAATGCCGCTGCCCTGCGCCACATCCACATCATCGAACACGATCTGCCCGGAGGTCACGTCATTCAGGCGCAGGATGGCGCGGCCCAGCGTGCTCTTGCCGCTGCCGGATTCACCCACCAGCCCCAGCGTTTCGCCTGCGCCGATGGTCAGGGACACACCGTTGACCGCCTGCACCCATTGTTTGTGCATGCCCAGAAAACCGGTTCCGGAAGCCGGAAAACGCACCACCAGATCATTCACGTTCAGCAACGCCGGGCCGCTCATGAGTGCACCTCTTCGGTGTGCGCCGACGTCACCGGTAACGGGTAATGGCAGGCAGCGGCGTGGTTGTCGCCGACAGAACGCATGAACGGTAACTGTGCAGCACAATCCGGACCGGCGTGCGTACAGCGCGTATGGAACCGACAGCCTTCAGGCAGGGCATCGAGCAGCGGCGGTTGACCGGGAATGGTGCGCAACAGCGCATTGCCTGCACTGCTCGCAGGCTGACACTCGATCAGGCCGCGTGTGTAGGGATGTCGCGCACGGGCCAGCACATCGCGCTTGCTGCCGTGCTCGCACAGGCGACCGGCGTACATCACGGCGATGGAATCGCAGGTTTGCGCCACCACGCCCAGGTCATGGGTGATCATGATCAGCGAAAGCCCGTGACGATCACGCAGGTCGAGCAACAACCGCAGGATCTGCGCCTGAACGGTCACGTCCAGCGCCGTGGTCGGCTCGTCGGCAATCAGCACCTGCGGGCCGCAGCCCAACGCAACGGCAATCATGGCGCGCTGGCGCATGCCACCGGAAAACTCATGGGGATAGTTGTCCACGCGGGAAGCCGGATCGGGAATACCGACCTGACGCAACAGGTCGATGGCCTGCGCCCTCGCCTCGCGCTTCGACGAGCCCTGATGCAGACGAAAGCCTTCGGCAATCTGCTCGCCGATGCGCATCAACGGGTCGAGGTGGCTGCTGGGGTTCTGGAAGATCATGCCGATGCGGCGCCCACGCATGGCGCGCATGCGGGCAGCGTCCAGCGTGAGCAGGTCGATATCGTTAAGCAGCACCGAGCCGCCACGCACCTGCAGGTCCGGCGATGGCATCAACTGCATCAAGGCCCGGCAGGCCATGGTCTTGCCCGAACCGCTCTCACCCACCAGACCAAGAATCTCGCCCTGATGCAGCTCGAATGACAGCCGATCCACCAGCGTCACCTCGCGGCCACGACTGCTGGCGACCACGCTCATGTCGTTGACCTTCAGTACCGGCGTGCTCATCGACGTTCTCCCAGCGTTTCGGCCACACCGTCCGCCAACAGGCTGAAGCCCATGGCCAGGGTGACGATAGCCAGGCCCGGAAACAGACAGATCCACCAGGCCGTGGTCAAAAACGCCTGACCTTCGGCAACCATCGTGCCCCACTCCGCCAGCGGCGGCTGTACGCCCAGTCCCAGATAGCTGACCGCGGCACCACTGAGCAGCACCAGCACGGCATCGGACATGGAAAACACAATCGAGCCGAACAGCGCGTTGGGCAGCAGGTGGCGAAACAGAATGCGCAGGTGGCCGAAGCCCAGACTCTTGGCGGCGAGAGCAAAGTCGCTTTCCTTGAGCACCAGAATCTGCGAGCGGATCAGGCGCGCATACGACACCCAGCCCACCAGCGCCATGGCGATATAGAAGCTGGTCAGGCCGGGGCCGAGAATTGCGATGATCGCCAGCATCAGCACCAGAAACGGGAATGCCAGCACGATGTCGATCACGCGCATGCACAGGTTGTCGAAACGCCCGCCGATGTAGCCGGACAGTGCGCCGACGAAGGTGCCGATCATGAACGGGAAGATGACGCCGAGCACGCAGATCTGCAGGTCGACACGGGCCGCCCAGATCACGCGGGAAAGAATATCGCGCCCGAAATTATCAGTGCCGAACGGATGCGCCAGATGTGGCCCCATCAGGCGCAATTCGGTGTTCTGAAAGATCGGATCATAGGGCGCCAGCCACGGCGCGAAGATCGCCAGCAGCAGCCACATGCCCAGCAGCGACCCACCGAGTAGCATGGCCAGTCGACCATTGCGCAAGCGCAGACGCAGCCGGGTGTGCCATTGAGCAGGAGCATGGGTCTGGGCCGTGTTCATTTGATGTTCACCCGTGGATCGACCGCAACCGTGGCCACATCCGCCAGAAAGTTCACCATGACCGTCCCGCAGGCCAGCACCATCGCAACGCCCTGCACCACCATGTAGTCGCGGCTGAAGATGCCCCGCACCAGCAATTGACCGATGCCCGGAATGGCAAACAGGCTTTCGATGACCACAGTGCCGCTGATCAGCCAACCGATGTTCACTGCCAGCAGGTTGATGGACGGCACCAGCGAGTTGGGCAGCACGTGACGGCGAAACAGTGCGCCCTCACTGACGCCTCTGGCTCGGGCCGCCGTGACATGATCGGCCTGCAATTCCATCAGCATGCTGGCGCGCAGGTTTCGCACCAGCACTGCGGACAAGGCCAGGGCGATGGTCAGGCACGGCAATACCATGTGATGAAGCTTGTCGAGCCATTCGTTGCCATAACCAGATACCGGAAACCAGCCCAGCTTCACGCTGAACAGCAGGATCAACATGATCCCCAGCCAGAACGCGGGCATGCCCAGTCCGGTGGTGGTGAACACACGAATCAGGTTATCGCCCCAGCTGCCTTTGTTGCGCGCGGCCAGCGTGGCGAGCGGGATGGCAATCAGCAACGCCAGCAGGACGCTGCCCAACACCAGAAACAGGGTCGGCTCCAGGCGTGTGACGATCAGTTTCAGGACATCGATCTTGTACAGCAGCGACTTGCCCATATCGCCATGCAGCAGGTTTTTCATGAAATAGACGTATTGCATCCACATGGGCTGATCGAGCCCGTATTGGGCGCGAATGTTGGCCAGCGCATCGGGCGTGCTGCGGGCACCCAGCAGGATGCGTGCCGGGTCGCCGGGGATCGAGCGCACCAGAATGAAGGTCACCAGGCTGATCCCGAACAACACCGGCAGCAGCTGCAACGGGCGCTGGAGAATGAAACGATAACGACCCAGATTCATTGCGTGTCCCGAGGTGGTTGAAGAAAGATCGAGCAGGACCGAAAAATCGCTGCGGGCCTCTCATGATAGAACGACACGTCAGAACCGTTGGAAAACGCCCTTCCCCTGCCGTTATCCCGGACAGGTCATGACTCAACCCTATCGCGCCGCTCATCGGGTGACAGCTAGCAATTCTTATAGGTTTTCAACGCGCAGGTCGTCCGGATTCAGGTGCGTGGCACTTTCCTTGCTTCGTTCATTGCTATAGTTGTCGTTCGATGGGTCGAGTGACAAAGGAAGTCATGCCATGCACGTGAGGTTGTCGGATTTCAATACACGTCTACAGTCTGCAGCCACGCTGGACCAGCAGATGGACTGCGCATGGATGCTCGCCTCGGGGCTCGGCTTCGACTCGGTGGTTTACGATTACAGCCCGGTGCCCGTGTCCCATGATGGTGCACTGATCACCCCTTCACTGCTGACATTGCGCAATGCACCCGAAGATTGGCACACGCTCTGGTGCCGCAAGGGCTACTACCAGATTGACCCCGTTCAACAACTGGCGGTGAACAGCGTGTCGCCATTTGTGTGGTCTTATCAGCCGAAGGCGGAAACCGTATTACGCACGGTGATCAAGGACCTGCACACACCCGTGGTGCGCTATCTCAACGAATTCCACATGACCTGCGGCGTGACCGTGCCGATCCATATGCCCAAAGGTGGCTTCGCAACGCTTACCGGTATCTGCTCGGACAGCAGCGACGCGGCGCTGGAAGACGCTCGACAAAGTCTCGCCGAGTTCGGCCTGCTGGCCCATGCCTTTCAGGAAGTGGCTTACCCAATGTTCGACGAGGCCATGCACTCGTGCACGGCAATCAAACTCACGCGCCGCGAACGCGAATGCTTGCGCTGGTCTGCCGAAGGCCTGACCGCCAGGGAAATTGCCCAGCACCTCAATCGCTCCGTCGCCACCGTGACGCTGCATCTGAACTCTGCCATGCAGAAGCTCGGTGCGAAGAACCGGGTGCAGGCGGTGGTGCGCGCCGTACATTATAGGTTGCTGGACAGCTGACCCTTTGTTTCAAGGCAAAACCTATCATTTCTTACAGTTATCGCTGACGAAAAACAGCGCTAAGGTGCCCCGATCCATCACCGGGAGACCGACAGCATGTCAGAGATCACGATCCAGGAAGGTTACGCACCCTTTGGCCAGTACCAGACCTGGTATCGCATCACTGGCGATCTGCGTGGTCCCCACACGCCGCTGGTCATCCTTCACGGAGGTCCCGGCTGCACCCATGACTACGTGGATGCGTTCAAGGACATCGCCAGTACCGGCCGCGCCGTCATTCACTACGACCAGTTGGGCAACGGTAAGTCGACTCACTTGCAGGACAAAAAAGCGGATTTCTGGACAGTCAAGCTGTTTCTGGCAGAGCTGGACAACCTGCTGGTGCATCTGGATATCGCCAACAACTACGCTTTGCTGGGCCAGTCCTGGGGCGGCATGCTGGCATCTGAACACGCGGTACTCAGGCCTTCCGGCCTGAAAGCGCTGGTCATCGCCAATTCGCCAGCCGACATGCACACCTGGGTCAGCGAAGCCAACCAGCTGCGTCGGGAGTTGCCGGAAGCCGTACAGAAAACGCTGCTGCGGCACGAGCAGGCCGGCACTTTGCAGGACGAGGAATACAAGGAAGCGTCTCGCCTCTTTTATAATCGTCACGTATGCCGTGTTAATCCATGGCCGAAGGAAGTGCAGCGCACCTTCGACCAGATCGACAAAGACCCGACCGTTTACCACGCCATGAACGGTCCGACCGAGTTTCACGTGATCGGCACCATGAAGAACTGGACGATCGTTGATCGCCTGCACCTCATTCAAGTGCCGACGCTGCTGATTTCCGGCCGTTATGATGAGGCCACCCCGCGAGTGGTAAAGCCTTACGAGGACAACGTACCTGGCATTCAGGCGGTGGTTTTCAAAGAGTCCAGCCACATGCCGCACGTTGAGGAGCGCACGGCCTGCATGGGCGTGGTCGCGAAATTTCTGGACGGTGCGGACGCATCTGCAAACGCCTGATGCAACGCCACGGCGTCAGGTCGAAAGTGAAGAGCATTTACTCCATGCGATCGGCCTCGTCGGCTCCCGACATACTCGTTTGAGGTTAATACCCGTCGGATACTTACAAAACTGCGTAACCTCACTCTCAAAAAGCGCTAACACCGTAGAATAAATACTTAACTAATATCCTCTATTAGCGGGATAGATAAAATCTATAAACCCGTTTTTGACGCCCTTTAGACGCGCCATGCCACTTCCAGTAACGTGTATTTAAATGAATAATTTTTAATGAATTTTCAACTCAATAAAGTTTAACTCCGGCAGAAATATTGTTCATACGAAGGGGACATTCTATCCCCCGCAAACGCTTTGCCGCCGGAGGCAAACATGAACCTCAGATCCCTCAATATTTCACGCAGGGCCTCGCTCTGTTTCGGCATCATCACGGTCCTGCTGGTCGGGCTCGGTGCTTTTTCATACATTCAGATGGGCCATCTTCGGGCGGCCGAACAAAACATTTCGCTGAATTCGCTTCCCAGCGTTCAGGTCATTGATGACATTCAGGTCGCCCTGCTCCATGCGCGCCTGGAAAGTATCCGGATGCTGGCTACCACTGAGCCGGCCTCCCATTCTGCGGCCGTCGCCAAAACCAATGACGCCATCGGAGCGCTCCAGTCGAGCAGTGAGTTCTACCGAAAGAACCTGATTTCCGGCGAGCAGGACCGCGTCAACTTCGACGATGCCGGCTCGAAGATGGTGCAGTACGTCGATGGCGTGAAAAAGGTCATTGCGCTGGACTCGACCGATCACGACAAGGCCCTTTTGTTCGCCAACACTGAGCAGGCGCAACGGGCTGTTGAGTATCAGGACAAGCTCACCGACCTGCGCGAACAGAACGTACAGGAGGCCAAGCGCTCCGGTGACGATGCAACCGTGGTGTATGACCATAGCGTCAAGGTGCTCATTGGCGTCGTGGTCGTTGCTTTCATCCTGACAGTGTTTCTCGCCGTTGCCCTGACGCGCAGCATTGTCGAGCCGATCAGCTCTTCACTGTCGCTGGCAGAAGACATCGCCGCAGGCGACCTGACCCGACAGCTTGAAGTCACCGGCAAGGATGAAGCCTCACGACTGATGCACGCGCTGAACCTGATGTCGAAGAACCTGCGCGACACCATTCAACAGATTTCCGGCGCTTCAACGCAGTTGAGCACCGCCGCGGTTGAAATGACGTCTATCACTGAAAGTGCCGACCGAACCCTGCAACAGCAAAACAGCGAAATCGAACAGGCAGCCACCGCCGTGAATGAAATGAGCGCTGCGGTAGAAGAAGTTGCGCGCAATGCCACGTCAACCTCCGAGGCGGCCAAACAATCTCGCGTAGCCGCCGAACTGGGCAACAAGCGAGTGACCGAAACGCTGACCGCGATGCAGGGCCTGACCCATCTGGTCGAAGGGTCATCGGCCCAGGTCACCGCACTGGCCAATCAGGCGCAGGACATCAGCAAAGTGCTCAGCGTCATCCGCGCCATTGCCGAACAGACCAACCTGCTGGCGCTGAACGCGGCCATCGAAGCAGCACGTGCAGGCGAACAGGGCCGTGGCTTTGCCGTGGTGGCCGACGAGGTTCGTGCCTTGGCTCATCGCACGCAAACGTCGACGCAGGAAATCGAGCAGATGATCTCTGCCATCCAGGCGGGTTCCTCCGCCACCGTTGAATCCATGCAAAAGAGCACCCTGGAAGTGCACAGCACCCGCAAGACGGCCGAAGACGCTGGCCAGTCGCTGCTCCAGATCACCGATTCGGTGCTTGAAATCAACGACCGCAACCTGCAGATTGCCACCGCCTCGGAAGAGCAGGCTCACGTTGCACGGGACGTGGATCGCAGTCTGATCAGCATTCGTGATCTCGCGATCCAGAGCAGCGAAGGCACTCGCCAGACACTGCTGGCCAGCAATGAACTGTCCAGACTGGCCGTGAACATGAATAATCTGGTGCTGCGATTCAGGACGTAATGTGGAACCTGGCTAAACCGTTTGATAATCACCCGCCTGTTGTGGCTATCCACAGGGGTGCGCAATAGGCCATCCACATAGCCATATGGAACGAAAGTGCAGATTAGTATGGAAACCTGTTCTTGAATGGTTCATCTAGCAACACGACTTGCACTACAAGCGTGCACGGATAATAACAAACCGCCACTACTCAGGCCTTATATACGTTAATAGTCTCTGTATCAGCCACGATACACTCGCTTGATCAGGTATGATGCCCTCTACTCTGAGTAGTGGAAGTATGCGGCATGCCTTGCAGAATTATTGTGGCCGATGATCATCCGTTATTTCGTGAGGGCATGCTGCGTACTGTCGAACGCCTGGTGCCCGATGCGGTGATCGAGCAGGCTGGCAATCTTGATGAAGTGCTTGAACTGGCGCGCTCGGGTGACGAGATTGATACGCTGGTGCTGGACTTGCGCTTCCCCGGCCTTGTTTCCATGCAGACCATTGGCGAACTTCGCAAGGAGTTCAAGCGCACCTCAATCATAGTGGTGTCCATGGTCGACGATATGGACACCATTTCAGAGGTCATGGCGCAGGGCGCAGATGGCTTTATCGGCAAGAATATCGATCCGCTGGAAATTGCCGAAGCGTTCATTGCCATTCGCAATGGCGATGTGGTGGTCAAGTACAAGCCGGAAGGCTCGATTCTGGGTGACGTGGAAATGTCTGCACTCAGCCACCTGACCAGCAGGCAAAAAGAAGTCCTGGGACTGGTCGCATCAGGCAAGACCAACAAGGAGATTGCCAAGGAACTGGGCATCTCGCCCTTTACCGTTCGCATTCATGTTTCCAGCTTGCTCAAGACACTGGGTGTGCCCACCCGATCTGCTGCCGCCGCGCAATTTTCCAGCCTGTCCATCAAGTAACCGCCATGTCGATATTGCCCAAACGCATTGATCTGGAAATGACTCAGGCGCTATTGCGCATGGCCGTCATTGCCACTTCAACGCTATACACGCTCATAACGTATGCGCTGGATGAAATCTCCGAAGAGCGCATGTTCGTGATTCTGGGCTACTGCCTGGGTTTCGCCATCGTGACGATCGGCCTGATTGTGCGCATCGCCCAGCGGCCGGGGGCTTCCGGCAGGCGACGCCTGTTTGCGCTGGTCACTGACAATCTGGCAGGTATCGTCACCATCACCGTGGGCGGCGAAGCGCTGCTTCCGGTGTACTCGGTCATGCTGAGCATGACCGTCGGTTACGGCATGCGCTATGGGCGCAATTACCTGTTGCTGGCGACCGGTTTCTCGATGATTTCCCTGCTGATCATCATTGCCCTGACACCCTTCCTGCGCGAACACCACGCGGTCGCAGTCATGATGATCCTGACCATGCTGGTGCTGCCGTTGTTCGTCTACTTTCTGCTCGGACGACTGCACCTGGCCCTCAAGGAAACCGAAGAGGCCAACCAGGCCAAGTCACGGTTTCTGGCTCAGGCCAGCCATGACCTGCGACAACCGATTCACTCCATCAGCCTGTTCACCGCCTGCCTGCGCGACGCCAGTCTGGGTGACAACGAGCGTCGACTGGTCGACAACATCGACCGCGCGCTGGGTTCGGTCGAGCAGTTGTTCCGCTCCTTGCTGGACATCTACACGCTCAATCGCGGCGAAGTCACGCCACGCCTGGAGACGGTAGATCTGGACGCATTGCTCAAGGGATTGGCGAGCCAAAACAGTGAGGCAGCCAGTTGGGCCGGTGTGCAGATTCGCGTGCGCAACAGCAAACACCACGTCCGTACCGACCCGGCGCTGCTGAGTACGCTGTTGCAGAATCTGGTTTCCAACACCTTCAAATACGCCCCCGGCAAACCAATACTCATCGGTTGTCGCAAGCGTAAGGGCAGGCTCGACATTGGCGTTTATGACCAGGGTCGTGGCATTTCCGCCGAACATCTGCCCCACCTGTGCAACGAATTTTATCGCGTGCGGGAAAAGCGCGACCGGGACATCGAAGGTGTCGGGCTGGGCCTGAGCATTGTCAGTCGCATCGCCCGCCTCATGAAATTGAAGGTCAATATCCACTCTATTCCAGAGCGCGGTACGGTGGTCATGGTTGCAGGATTGCCCGTTGTCGCGGCCAGTCTGCCCGTCCAGACTTCCAACATCGACTGGAACAAGCGTCTGCTCGGAGGGCTGCGGGTCATGTTGATCGAGGACAACCAGAACGTGCTGCAGGCCACTGCCATGTTATTGAGCAAGTGGGGGTGTGAGGTCCAGACGTCTGTCAGCATTCCCGACGCTCACGTTGACTGTGATCTGGTCATCACCGACTTCGATCTGGACCGCAGTGCATCAGGCGCTGACTGCATTGCTTACCTGAACCGGCTGCAAGGCCGGCGCATTCCCGCCATCGTGATCACCGGCCACGAACTTCAACATGTCCGTCAGGCATTGGATGACCCGGATATTCCGGTGCTCTCCAAACCGGTCCGCCCCGCTGAACTTCGCTCACTGTTGTTGAGCTTCAAGGTGGGTTCTACGTCATCCGGTGGGAAAAGTGACGACGCTGTTCCGGTGCGTCAATAAGTTCTGAAGGCACGCACGATGTCACCTCTGAACTCGATATAAAGTCGAGTGATTTTCACTTTTTGACCTGGCGCACTGGCGCCTGAAAGTGAGCCCGCGTCGTCCATGATCTCTTGCGCATCTCCCACCTTGTTCTGGCTGGTAATGATTGCTCTTGCAGAGTCACCGGCCCCGTATCGGCTCGTGTACTTGTAAGCCATATCGGTCAGCTTGCCCAATTGCGATTCGCCTCGATCGTAAAGCCATTCCGAAGAATCATTGCCCAAATTGTCACTGACGCTTGTGGGCGCGCCAAACTTCTCACGAATCTGTTGCTTGGACGACTTGTTGACAACGATATTGCTTTTAATGAACTCGGGCGCATATTTGGCTTCACCCGTTAAAGAGTCCAGCCCGCCAAATGGAGTACCACCGCCGGTTGAACAGGCCGTCAGTGCCGTCATTATCAATCCTGCGGCTCCCCATCCTCTTGCCACTCGGCCAAACACACCCATGCCAGCGCTCTCCACTATCAGCCTATCGTTAAAGGTCTATCGAAAATCCGGCACGACACGTCTCGCAAGGCCGCTATAACCAGCGGCCTTGAGGTGAATGTGCATAGAAGATTCGATATCAGCTAGTTGAGTAGGTTAAGGCGCTCAACCGAGGCAGGGCTATAGTGCAGATGTACTAGTCAGGTCTTCAAACTCAAAGCACTAGAAACGATACGTCGCACCCAGCCCCAGAAAACTTGCACTGTTTTCATAGCGGGCGCTGTAACTGGCCAATGCATTGGAACGGCTGACATTCACGCTTTCTTCCTTGAGCCAGGAATAGGCAACGTCGAGGGTTAGGTCTTTGGTCAGGTCGTAGGCTGCGCCCACGCTGTATATCGTGCGATCGCCTGTCGGCGTGCGTGGCGAGCGGTTGGTGTTGCTGGTCGGCGATTGATCGAAGCGGATGCCGGTTCGCAGAAGCCATTGAGCATTGAGGCGATAGGACGTACCCAGCGCATAAGCCCAGGTGTCGTGCCAGTCCAGACCGCCCGCAACGGCATTCGACAGTGATGACGCCAACACGCCACCGACCGCAGGGCTGATGCTTTGGGTGCTGAAGTCCAGATCCTTCATACGGCTCCATCGGGTCCAGGTCGCCCCTGCGTAAAGTTTCCAGGCATCGCTCAGGTCTTGCGTGACCGACAGATCCACGGACTCCGGCGTGTCCAGTTGCAACGAGCAGTCATACCGATTGCTCCTCAGCACCTGGGGCGGTGTTCCGGCTCCGGTGGCTACGGCGGTGTGACAATCAAGGTCGTAGCGCACCCGCGAATGGTACGTCATGCCCGCCCGGGTGGTGTCCGTCAGGTTGGCCAGAATACCGACATTGAAGCCCAGGGCTACATCGTCGCCCTTGACCTTCACGTTGGTGTCCGGGATGGCAGGGTTGAGCGTCAGGTCGGACTCCAGCTCGCCTGCCAGCCGGTTGATGGTCGGTCCGAAGCCAATGGAAACTCGGTCATTGAAGGCGTAACTGACCGTGGGTTGCAGCGTGATCACCCGAGCGTCGCTTCTGCTGGCAAACGCACGCCCCTGAAAGCCCGACTCGTAATCGGTCGCCAGACCGAACGGCGCGTAAACCCCCATTCCGAATGCCCACTGTTCATTCGGCTTGTAGGTATAAAACCCGAAAGGAATGGCCTTGAATGGCACCATGTCGCCCTTGTTCGTACCGGTGGAACGGCCGCTTGGGTTACTGATGTCGGAGGACGCGTCGATGAAGGTGACGCCGCCAGTGATCTGCTGCCCCTGCAACCGCGCCATGCCCGCCGGGTTTCCATACACCGTACTGGCGTCATCGGCCGAGGATGCACGCCCGGCGAATGCCGTTCCCATGCCGCTGATACTCTGTTCGTTGAGTCCGAAGCCGCCCGCGCAAAGCTGGGTCGAAACCACGGCAAAGGTAAAGCCCAACGTGATTTTTTGCATGGATCTCGCTACTCGTGGCAGGTCACTGTTCGATAAGGGTCATCAGACGTGAAGACATGTACGCGCCGGAGCGTTTCAGGACCTGAAAGGCCGTGGGCATGCGCGCGGCAGACAGGCCTGCATCGACTCAATGGGCAATCGAGGAGCCTATCAGCGAGTAAAAACACGCTCTATAGTACAGGTGTACTAATGGCTCTTTGCCGCAGCATGAGTGCGTTGTTTTCTGATCGGCAGCCTTGTTAGTGCATGCAACTGCGAACGCTTATTGACGCCAACGCGCTGCCGTTAAACGGCCTGCTGTCATATTCCAGGAATATTTCATGTAACCCCTGATCAGGTGTGGCAGGATCAGCAGCGGCGAAAGTGTGATGCAGTTCAAGAACTGCCTGATGCTTTGCCAGCTTCTCAATGACCAGGTCGGGGCATCACCATTGAACACCACATTGACTTCCGCAGAACTGGCCGTCATCAGTGAAATCGAAACCACCTCAAGCTTGTTGAGACTGGTCACCCGACTCACCGGGCTCAGATTCGCCGCAATCGCCAAAGTGACCGACAGCAGCTGGACCGCATGTGCTGTATATGACGAACTCAATTTCGGGCTGGATGCCGGTCATGAGCTCAAACTGGAAAACACGTTCTGCAACGAACTGAGATTGAATCGCCAGCCGATCGTGATCAACGAAGTCGCGACCGATCCTGCATACGCCCAGCACTTCATTCCGGCAAAATTCGGTTTTCAGAGTTATTTTTCGCTGCCGATCATTTTTCCGACCGGTGATTTCTTTGGCACGCTGTGCGGCCTCGATCCTTTGCCGAGAAAGCTCGACGACGAACAGCTTCTGGAAACCCTCAAAGTGTTCTGCACGCTGATTGCCAACACCCTGTACGCGCATCAGCAGCTCACTGAGCTGCAAGGCCAGATCGCCCTGCTGTCCGAGCCGACTGAGGTCTGAATACACGCTTCTCCATCACACTGATCGCACTCGATTATCGACCCTGCAGAACCAAAGAGCCCGGTATGAACCGGGCTCTTCAAACGCGTTCGACTAAAAAACCGAAAACTTACTGCGCAGTTTTCAGCTTGATGACGTCGCCGGAGATAGTGGTGGTGTAACCATTCAAAACCCAGGCCCAGAACCACTTCTCCTGGATTTGGGTATTGATCAGCGCATCACCGCCCTTGGCCTTGATGGCCGCATCCTGAGCGCGGACAAAGCGGCTGTTCTGACGGATGGGAATCAAGCCAAACAGCATCAACCCGGTAGCACTTGCTTCGCTGTGACCCAGAACTGTGTACTGACTGCTGTCGTAATGCGGCGACTTGATCGGCGCACCGGTGCAGCCTGCCAAAACCAGGCCAAACGCTGCGGATGCGACGACTTTACTGATGTACTTCACTGATAAAACTCCATAACCCATACCCGAGACCCTTTCTCGGGGCGCGCACTTTAACTGCGCGGGCGGGAGTTTGAAAATCTGATGTTTTTATTTGATCAGAGGACTCAGTCAGCGTGACTGCTCAACTCGACTCTCTTATATCCCGGTCGGCTACGCTGGCTGAATGTAGAACGCTATCAACAACGGGTCAGGCTGAAAGAATGATCGCGTCAGGATTTATCCGACTCCTCACTGTCATCACTGCCACCCGATGCCTGTCCTCCCTTTCTGCCTGCTTCAGCTGCCCGCTCAGGATCATTGGCGAAATTGCCACCCGAAGCCTGCCCGCCTTTCTTGCCGGCTTCGGATGCACGCTCAGGATCGTTGGCGAAGTTGCCACCTGATGCCTGACCACCCTTTTTTCCTGCTTCGGACGCCCTTTCCGGGTCATTGGCGAAATTGCCGCCTGACGCCTGACCACCCTTTTTTCCTGCTTCGGATGCCCGTTCCGGGTCGTTAGCGAAATTGCCGGGATTGTTTTCCCCAGTATTAGCCATTGTTGTTGTCCTCCGTTATCGGCCGACCGCTTGAGTGCTGTCGTAAGCAATAGAAAGCGCCTTCGGGGCAGTCGATCCGGAAATCTGAAGGCTGAACGACGAATGGCAAATTCGTTCAATCCCGTTCAGGTTGATCCAGACTGCCCGGTTTTAAAGGGCTGAAGCCTTATTCAGAGCAGACCGGACAGGTTTTTGAGGACGTTGAAACTCTTGTGTGGGGCTATAGATAAAAATGGTGCGCTGATAAAGTGAACATCGTGATGTCATATAGTCATCACCCATGCACCCCCTCCGAGATACTCATGAACGCTTGCGCCCCTATCCCGTTCAACGAAACGCAACGCCTGTTGCGTATAGCGGAGCTGTGCGTGCTCGAGAACACGGCGGACGATGTCTTCGATGAAATCGTGGAAATGACCGCCAACTTCTTCGATGCCCCCATCGCGCTGATTTCTATCGTTGATGAGCATCGGCAATGGTTTCGCGCCCGGGTTGGATTGCAGGCCCAGGAAACACCACGCGACGTTTCGTTCTGCGCCTATACGATCCTGGCCGATGAGCCGTTCGAGGTGACCGACGCGACGCTCGATGAGCGGTTCATGGATAACAACCTGGTCACCGGACACCCCGGCATTCGCTACTACGCAGGGGCGCCGCTGATCACTGATGACGGCATCGCGCTGGGCAGTCTGTGCGTGATCGACACCAGCCCCCGTGCGCCGATGAGCGAAAAGCAGGCGAACATGCTCAAGCGATTCGCCTCTTTGGTGATGAAACGCATCGTCGGGCTGAGAATGAGCTGCTTCATCGACCAGCCTACCGGCCTGTATAACCGCTCGCGCCTGCAGGAAGACATCACCCAGACGCTGAGTTCGAAGCAGAACTATCGGCTAGTCGCTGCGGACATGATCACCCCCGAGTTTCTCAACGACATCGTCAAGGCGCTGGGTTACAGCTATTCACAGGACCTGGTGATGGCGATCAAAGACCGTCTGCAGCGTCTTTTGCCGCACGACTGCTCGCTCTACAAGGTCAGCCCGACACGCTTTGGTTTTCTGCTGCCTGAAGAAGATGCGACTGAAAACATGTTCCGCGCGATTCTCAGTGACTTCGAAACACCGGTGCAGTGTCGCGGCATTCCCGTGCAGATGCAGGTCGGCCTTGGCGTAGTGGCGCTGGACAACGCCGCCAGCACCGAGCAGGACTGGATGCGCCTGGTGATCAGCGCTGCTGACAACGCCCGTGACCGCAATGTCGGCTGGGCCATGTATGAACCCCATTCCGATGCCGCTCAACAGCGTGCCTTCAAGCTGCTCAGCTCGCTGACCAACGCCGTGCACTCACACGACCAGTTGCGTCTGGTCTATCAGCCTCGCATCGATCTGAAGACCGGCCATTGCACTTCGGTTGAAGCCCTGTTGCGCTGGAATCACCCGACCCTGGGGCCGATCGGTCCGGCGGAGTTCGTGCCGCTGGCGGAAAAGACCGCGCTCATGCGCCCGTTGAGCCTGTGGGTGCTCAGAAACGCAATCGAGCAGGCAGCCCACTGGCAGCGCCAGGGTTTCGATTTCCGCATCGCGATAAACGTGACGCCGGAAGACCTCACCGGCCCGGCATTTACCGACACCATGATCAGCCTGCTGCGTGAACACGACATTCACCCCACCCGTTTCGAACTCGAATTCACTGAAGGCGCGCTGATGCAGAACCCTGCCGAGGTTCGCAGTCAGCTCGAACGCATGCGTGAAATGGGCATGGATGTCGCGATTGACGATTTCGGCACCGGCTACAGCAACTGGAATTACCTGCGTCAGTTGCCGGCCACCACCGTCAAGCTCGACCAGTCGCTGATTTGCAACCTGGTCTCGGACGAGACGGATCAACGTCTGGTGAAAGCGCTGATCGGTCTGGCGAAAAAACTCGGCTACTGCGTCGTTGCCGAAGGGATTGAAACCGATGAGATCCGCACATTGGTCAAACAATGGGGCTGCGACGAAGGGCAAGGCTATCTGATCGCAAAACCGCTTGAAGCCGACATGATGGTGAACTGGCTCAGCCCCACGCAACGCCTGCAAAGTGTTGCCGAAGCAACACTTGCGGCTGCTACCCGCGATAAACGGTTATAACCTTAGAACACATCTTCATAACCGCTCATAACCAAAGCCGCTATGCTGCCCGCCACTTTTTGCCTGATACGTTTGCTTGACAGGGTTGGATATGGAAGCGGGTGGTTTAGGGTTTGTAGTAGCAGGACTGGTGGTGGGCTTCATCGTGGGCATGACCGGCGTCGGGGGCGGTTCGCTGATGACGCCTATCCTGCTGTGGTTCGGTATCAATCCGGCGACCGCGGTGGGCACTGACTTGTTGTACGCCGCGATCACCAAATCCGGGGGCGTGCTGGTTCATCGCAAGAACGACAATATCGACTGGAAAATCACGGGGCTGCTGACACTGGGCAGCGTGCCTGCGGTGTTGCTGACGCTGTGGTTCCTGAGCACCCTGCATGCCGCACCCGACGCCCTGAACGCCATCATCAAACAGGCGCTGGGTTTCGTGTTGCTGTTGACCGCCCTCGCCGTTCTGTTCAAGAAAAAACTGCTGGCCTTCGCCCACGGGCGTGGCGACGGGCATTCCTTTTTCAAGGGCACCAGCCTGACGGTGCTCACCGTGGTCACGGGCCTGATTCTCGGCACCATGGTTGCGCTGACGTCGATTGGTGCAGGCGCCCTCGGTACGGTGGCGCTGTTCATTCTTTACCCGTTGCTGCCGACCCGCCGTCTGGTGGGAACCGAAATCGCCCACGCGGTGCCCCTCACCCTGGTTGCAGGCCTGGGTCATGCCAGCATGGGCAACATGAACTGGGAATTGCTGGGCTGGCTACTGATGGGTTCGCTGCCGGGCATCTATTTCGGCAGCCACATGGCCGGGCGCGTGTCCGACGACCTGTTGCGTCCTTTCCTGGCGATCATGCTGGGCATGATCGGTTTCAAGCTGGCGTTCTGACCAACGTCAAGCTGTCACATCCATGCGTCAGGCTCGCCCTGCAAACACGCTTTGAGTGCTGTGTAGCGCAACACATTGCGCTTCACAGGCACATTGGTCGGGATTTGTATTTTTTTGTAGCTCAACGCCGTTTTTCGGCGCAGGATTTTGCCGGTCTGCTTTCGCGCCGGTGCTCGGCACAGACTCATCCTTGCTGACTGGAGATGCCACTAATGCTCATCCGAATTGAAGAAGGTGTTTACGGGGCCCACTGGGTCGTGAAGCTGGACGATTATCCGGTGACTTGCCGGAGCTGGCAGGAAGCCAAAGAATTTGCTGACCGCATGAAATCCAGAATCGACGCTCCCCACTCTCTTCCGCTGTCCGCACGACATGCCGTATCCGAACGAAGCGCGCCTGAACGACGCTCGAGGGCGATGGCTCGCTGAGCTGTTTATGCTTTTGTTTCCTGTAACGTTAATTCCTGTAACAACTGAAACGCCGCTGCCCTGACAGCGGCGTTTTGCCATCCATCTTTTGCTGAATATGCACCTGAATAAAAACTGAAATTCATTCTCGTTTCGGTGACATCCATTTCACATCTTCTTCACGTCAGGCTGGGTAAATTGAACCCACTCCTTTGATGAATCCCATTTGGCCCACCCTGTTGTGGGCCATTTTTTTGCCTGCGAAAAAGTGAGCGGTATCGCGCATGCAAAGCCTGCCCGATCCGACTTACTCCACTTGCGAGCGAGGCTGTCCGGAATCCCTGGTAGCCAGTGCAGCCGGATTGCTCAATGCCCCGCTGTTCAGCTCGGCCAGCCGATCACTCCCTGTGCCACTGACCACAGAATGACTCCAGTGCGTGGTTAACGTAGCCATCCAGCCCAGCAAAAACAGCACAACTGCCTGCAACGCCCATTTGCTAATGATCGACATGCGCTCTCTCCTCAATCAGGTCTGGATGGCGAGCATGTAAACACCTCGCCATTGCAGAAGAATTGCAGAGTTTCAGATTTTTGCCACTGTGCCGCTCATCCTTTTTCGCTGAACTCGCCCGCCGTCGCGTCCTTCCTAATTTCAAGGCCAGCGTGAAGCGTGCGTTGCAAGCATGTCCGCGCTTCTGACATGCGGCCGAACCGTCATTCAGATCGATAGGAGACAGACCATGCCTGCCGCGAATTCGAAAAAAGACGCTACCGCAAATAAAGACAAGTACACCGACAAGCAGAAACGCAAAGCCGAACATATCGAAGAAAGCTACGAAGAAAAGGGTGTTTCGAAAGGTGAGGCAGAAGCCCGGGCGTGGGCCACGGTCAACAAACAGTCCGGCGGCGGCGAACGCAAGGGCGGTTCGGGAACAAGGACACCGGCGTCGAGCAAGTCGGCAGCGCGCAAGGATTCCGCCAAGCGTGCCGTGGCGACCAAACACGGTGAACCGCGCCACAACCAGTCGCTGGAATCGCAGACCAAAGTGGACCTGATGCAGCGTGCACGAGGCTTGAATATTGCCGGTCGCTCGACCATGAACAAGCAGGAGCTGATCAGCGCGCTGAAGAAAGCGTCATAACGAATCCGCCGCACACTGTGTGACTGACAGGAGTTGCTCATGACCGGGACCGTAACCGGCAAGACCGACGTTGTTCTGCTGCCTACGCGCAAAGCCCTTTCTACCCATGAAACAGTGGTTCACCAGGTATTGGCGCAAAAGCTGGCGACGCTGCTCGGCGCAGAGTTCGTCGGGCTGTACGACGAATTGATTCATCGGGGGCGGAATCTGTATTTCGTCCCGTCCGACACGTTGATCGAACGGGATCATCCCGGTATTCGATCTGCCGACGATCTGTTCGGCGGCGTGATCGCAGAACCGTTCATGGCGACCAAGGCCCTTTCGCATCCGCTGCCCGAACGTGCAACGCATAAACCGCCCGGCTGGTCAGACGCGTTTCACCGTCAGGCTGCGCAGGCCGTGCTCGCCGGCTTCTCGGTTTTTGCCGAACAGGATGCGCTGAAGGTCGGCACACAGATGCTCGCCAACGGTCCGGTGCGACTGAAACCGGTATTGGCGACGGCAGGACGCGGTCAGGTGGTGGTGACGACCGAAGCTGAGCTGGCTGAAGCCATCGCCCGGCAGGACCTGCACGAGGTAAGGGAATACGGTCTGGTGCTGGAAGAAAACCTGGCAGAGGTCGTGACTTTCAGCGTGGGCCAGGTGCAAGTAGCCGGGCTGACCGCCAGCTATTACGGGACTCAGGACCTGACCAGAGACAATCAGGGGGAAACCGTTTACGGCGGCTCTCGCCTGCACCTCGTGCGGGGCGATTACCAGGCCTTGCTGCGCCAGTCACTGGACGAGCCGGTCAGGCACGCCGTGCAGCAGGCGCTGGCTTATGAGAGCGCCGCATTTGCCTGCCTTCCCGGCTTCATCGCGTCCCGCCGCAACTACGACATCGCCCAAGGCACCAATGCGCAAGGCCAGCAGTGCTCAGGCGTGCTGGAGCAATCCTGGCGCATCGGCGGTGCCAGCGCAGCGGAAGTAGAAGCGTTGCTGTTGTTCAATGCCGACCCGGCGCTGCAACAGGTCACTGTCTCGACCCACGAGGTGTATGGCAAGACCACGCTTCCCGCCGATGCCCAAGTGCTCTATGAGGGCGAAGACCCTCAGGTGGGCTTCATCAGCAAATTCATTCAGGTGGAGCCTCTATGAGCGTTCGCAGTGAAATCATCGAGATCAAGGTAGGCAGCCAATCCATCTCCGGGTCCATCGTCACGCCGTGCGAGAAGTTTCCCGGCATTCTGTTCGTCCATGGCTGGGGTGGCAGCCAGCAGCGCGACCTGGCACGGGCCAAAAACATCACGGGGCTGGGCTGCGTCTGTCTGACCTTCGACTTGCGCGGTCATGAGCGCACTGAGGGCCTTCGGGCCACGGTTTCACGTGAGCAGAGCCTGGAGGATCTGCTGGCCGCCTATGACCGACTCGTCAGCCACCCTGCTGTCGACCCTGAGGCCATTGCGGTGATCGGCACCAGCTACGGGGGTTATCTGGCGACCATCCTGAGTGCGATGCGCCCGGTCAAATGGATGGCGTTGCGCGTACCTGCCCTGTATTGGGACGCCGACTGGGACATGCCCAAGCAGGAATTGGATCGCGACAGACTCGCGCACTACCGGCGCTCGGCCGTCACCGCAGCGGACAATCGTGCGCTGGCAGCCTGCAAGGAATTCAGAGGGGATGTGCTGCTGATTGAATCAGAGCGTGACGACTATGTACCGCACGCCACGCTGATGAGCTATCGCAGTGCCTTCGAGCTGGCGCACTCGCTGACCTATCGCCTGGTGGACGGTGCCGACCATGCGCTGAGCAGCGATATCAGCCAGAGCGTCTACAGCTCGATGCTGACCAACTGGATCAGCGAGATGGTCATTGGCGCTCGGCTGGTGGATTACCCTCACCACTCAGCCAAGTACTCATGACCCGCAAGCGATCCTTGACGACCGAATCAGTACTTGGTGCTTTGCTGTTCAGGCTTGGCGGGCGTGTCGACGTGACGCGGGCCTGCAACCAGCAGAGCCAGCACGCCAAGAATCGGCACGGCAACGATCACGATGATCCACATCAGTTTGTTACTGGACTCCGTGACGCTCTTACGAACCCGCATCACCGCCCATATATCCGAAATCACGATCAACGCCGTAATCGCTGTAAACAGCCACAAATGATTTTCCGATATCCAAGGCATTTGAAATCTCCTGCACATTCAACGAAGGCGGCCAGACCGGCGCCCTTACTGTAGAAGAGGCTTGGGAGCACCTTAAAGTTCAGAGAAGTAGGAAAAATCAGGCTTTTTCCGGGCGCTCGGCCGCCATCGGTCCAGTGCGGTGAAACCATTGCGTCACGTCGTATTCAATCCGAAGAGGCTCGCAAGGACCTGCGAGACCCGTTCGCCACCGGAGGGAATGTCATGAACGCATTTATCGTCAAGCTGTTCACCCGCCCCGCCCACGCCTGGAAAGCCATACGCGACGAGGAAGAGCACAGCCCACGCCAATACCTGCCGCACTTGATATTGCTTGGTCTGATCCCGGCCGTCTGCCTGTACATCGGTACGACGCAGGTGGGCTGGAGCATGACACTTGAAGATCGTGTCTGGTTGAGCACCAAAAGCGCTTTGCAGCTATGTACCCTGCTGTACATTGCCATTCTGGCCGGTACAGCGCTGATGGGCACGTTCATCCGCTGGCTGTCACGCACCTCAGAAGCGCGGCCAACGCTCAACCAGTGCATCGGCTTCGCCACCTACACCATCACCCCGTTTTTCATCGCGGGCCTTGCGGGGCTTTATCCCAGCCGCTGGCTGATGATTCTGGTACTCGGGCTTGCCGCCATTCATTCGACCTTTCTGCTGATCATCGGCATTCGCACCTTCATGCGCCTGCCACCCGGCAACGCCCCGCTCTACGCGGCTGCGGTGTGGGGCGTCGGCGTGCTGGTGCTCGTGACGATTCTGGTGTCGACGATACTGCTCTGGTACCACGTGCTCACGCCTGATTACGTGCGCACCGTGCTGGGGGACGTGCCGGCAGGATGATGTGAGGCCAAACCTGATGGGCAGCCATCAGACCTTACAAAACACTGTCGCGGAGCAAACACCGGACTGTGGGAGGCGGCTTGCAGGCGATCTGCCGGGAACCGGCAGCAAGGCCTGCGCACGCGGTGTACCTGATGCAATCAAGGGCCGCTGCGCAGCCCATCGCTCCCGTCCTAACCGCCAAGAGCTCCAACGCCCTGTGGGCAGAAGCAGCTCTGCGCAACGGCGTGAACTCAGCGCGTCCTGGCCGGTTTAGCGTCGATCTTCACCCGGAACAGGCTGTAGGGCTTTTCCCGCAGATCCTTGCCGCCATGAAACAGTCCCTGGCGATGCAGCTGATTGGCGATGAAATAGAGGTAGCCGTCATTTGCCACCGACAGTGTGTCCGGCCACAGCATTCGAGGATCGTGAGCAACCGTCTGCCAGGTTCCGTCGGCAAGACGTTTGCGAATGCTGTTGTCTTCATAGTCGCCCGCGTAGATCGCGCCATCGCTGTCGGCTTCCAGTCCATCCGACGGCCCTTTTTCTCCCAGATCCTGCACTGCGGCGACGAGTTGCGCTTCAGTCACGGCGGGATCGCGCAGGAGTTTTGTCGGCACCGAATACAGGTGTCGGCTGGAAAGCGGTGAGAAATAAAGCGTCTGGCGGTCCGAGGACAGAGCGATACCGTCGGAAGCGACCGCAAACGGTTTGCTGGTCCCATCGGCGTTACGCATTTTCAGCACCTGGCCTTCAACCCTCGGCACGAAGGCAGGGTCTGCCGACGTCGAGGCTGCGCCACTCAAACGACGCACGGCCTTACCGGTCGCAATGTCCATGACAATGATTGCGCCGGGGCCACTGACAGATGAGTCGGTGACATAAATCACGCCTTCCTTGCCAGCACTGAAGTCAAAACGCATATCGTTGACATAGGTGCTTGGCAGAATGACGTTCTCAGGGAAAACCAGCGTCTTGACGACCTTGTTTGTCTTGAGGTCAACGGCCACCAGTTTGGCGCCGCCAGCGACCGGTTTGGAGAACTCAGGTGCAGCGGTATCGAGTATCCACAGGTGACCCAAACCGTCGGCGACAACGCTCTGAACGCTGATGAACCCCTTATCGGGATGCTGCGGGTCCGCCTGGTTCAAGGCGCTGTCAGGGTAAGGCACCACCTTGCCGTCGCGTAATTCGCCGACTGTGAACGGCACCTTGTCACCCCAACGTGGGAAGTTGACAAAAATGCGCCCTGTTTCAGTGACGCTGACGCCTGTGGGCATGGCGTCATGGAACGCAAAGACCTGTTCGATTTTCCCCACGGGCTTGTCTTCTGGAAGCTTGGCGGGGGTCGCAGCCTGAACAGCCTGGCTACCGAGCGCAACCATCAAGGCCGCAGAAGCCCAGGACATCGGTTGTTTGAAAGACAAGAAAGGTCTCCTTGGCCAGCGTGAGGCAGGCCAGTATCGAAAAGTGAAAATGGCTTGTTTGAATGGCCGGATGTACCGGGCAGCCAATCTACCTGCTGCGGATACTGATCCCTTTGTGGCAAAGAAAGAAGCCGTTAAATTCACTAACACTTTCAATCAAATGAAGAAAATGAGGCGGCTGGCAGCACCTGCAAGACCTGCGCACTCAGTCCCAATTGGGACGCGGAGCGTCCCGGGCGGCGTTACCACGCAGGAGCGTGGGAACGATCATCACGGATTGCCGGAATGTCTCGATTTCACCTGCTGGGACCATGCCCCGACACCTCAGGTAATCGGCGCAGGGTTGAACAGGGTGATGTCGTTGTGCAGGCGGTAGTGCTCGGTCCAGGTCTTTTTCTTACCGCTGGCCACTTCCAGGTAGTAGTGGAACAGCTCCCACCCCAGGTCCTCGATGCTGGCGCGTCCTGTCGCGATGCGGCCGGCGTCGATGTCGATCAGATCCGGCCAGCGCTGGGCCAACTCGGTGCGGGTCGACACCTTTACTACAGGAGCCATCGCCAGACCATACGGCGTGCCGCGTCCGGTGGTGAATACGTGCAGGTTCATCCCGGCCGCCAGTTGCAGCGTGCCGCACACAAAGTCACTGGCCGGTGTGGCACAGAAAATCAGCCCTTTGCCATTGACCCGCTCGCCAGGGCCGAGCACGCCGTTGATGGCGCTGCTGCCGGACTTGACGATGGACCCGAGGGACTTCTCGACAATGTTCGACAACCCGCCCTTCTTGTTGCCCGGCGTGGTGTTGGCACTGCGGTCCGCTTCGCCTTTGGCCAGGTAACGGTCGTACCAGTCCATTTCACGCACCAGTGCCTGAGCGACGTCCTGATCCTGCGCACGAGAAGTCAGCAAATAGATGGCATCGCGCACTTCGGTCACTTCGGAAAACATCACCGTCGCGCCTGCGCGCAGCAACAGGTCGGATGCGTAGCCCAGCGCCGGGTTGGCGGTGATGCCGGAAAACGCATCGCTGCCACCGCACTGCATGCCCAGAATCAGCTCGGAGGCCGGTACCGTCTCGCGACGGCGCAGGTCCAGCTTCTTCAGGCGCACTTCAGCCAGATCCATGATCTGCTCGACCATTTCACTGAAACCATGGCTGGAGTCCTGAAGCTTGTAGAGCCACGGCTCGCTCAGGTCCACCGAGCTGTCGCCCTCGTGCATCACCTGACCGGCCTGCAGCTTTTCACAGCCCAGACTGATCACCAGCGCCTCGCCACCCAGGTTCGGATTGCGCGCCAGGTTGCGCACAGTGCGGATCGGAATGTAAGCGTCGGTGGCGGTGATGGCTACACCGCAGCCGTAGCTGTGGGTCAGCGCCACCACGTCATCGACGTTCGGATATTTGGGCAGCAGTTCGTCACGGATGCGCTTGACGGCGAAGTCGAGCACGCCGGTCACGCACTGCACGGTGGTGGTGATGCCCAGAATGTTACGAGTGCCCACGGTGCCATCGGCATTGCGATAGCCTTCGAAGGTGTAGCCTTCCAGCGGCTCGCCCTTCGCAGGTACTGCATCGGACATCGGCAGGCTGTCGAGCGCAGGCGCTGACGGCATGCGCAACTGGTCTTCCCTGACCCAACTGCCACGCGGTATCGGTTGCAGGGCGTAGCCGATGGTATGGCCGTAACGAATCACGGCGTCGCCCTCGGCCAGGTCAACGGTGCTGACCTTGTGGCTCTGCGGTACGTTATCGACAGTCACCAGGCCGTTATCGAATTCGGTTCCGGCCGGCACACCCTGGTCGTTGACCACGACCACCACGTTATCCAGCGGATGCAGCCGGATGTAGCGTGGAGAATCGGCATGTTGAATCAGGTTCATCACGGTTTCCTCAGGATTTTGCTTCGGAAAGGTTGCTGGCCGGATCGGTCGGCAATGGCCCCTTTACAGGCGGCTCTATCAATTCCACACGCTTGATTTCACCCACGATGAAAATGTAACTGATCACCGCCAGCAGCGCGTTGGCGCCGACGAACACCAGTGCCCATTTGAACGAGCCGGTGGTGCTGATGATGTAACCAATCACGATCGGGGTGGTGATCGATGCAATGTTACCGAAGGTGTTGAACAGGCCGCCGCTCAGACCGGCGATCTGCTTGGGCGATACGTCGGACATGACAGCCCAGCCCAGTGCGCCCACGCCTTTGCCGAAGAATGCCAGGGCCATGAAGCCCACGACCATCCATTCGATGTCAACGTAGTTGCAGGTCACGATGGAGGTCGACAGCAGCAGACCGCCAATGATCGGTGCCTTGCGGGCGAAGGTCAGCGAGTGGCCCTTGCGCAGCAGGTAGTCGGAAATGATCCCGCCCAACACGCCGCCGATGAAACCACAGATGGCGGGCAGGGACGCGATGATACCGGCCTTGAGAATGGTCATGCCGCGTTCCTGGACCAGATACACCGGGAACCAGGTCAGGAAGAAGTAGGTGATGCCGTTGATGCAGTACTGGCTCAGGTAGATGCCCAGCATCATGCGGTTAGTCAGCAATTGCTTGATGTAGTCCCATTTCGGACCGCTGCTGCCGTCTTTCTTCGACTTCGATTTGTCCTGATCCATGTCGACCATGCCGCCGTTGCTGGCAATGTGATCAATCTCGGCCTGGTTGATGCGCGGATGGCTGCGCGGGCTGTAGATGACCTTCATCCAGATGGCGGAGAAGACGATGCCGGCCGCGCCCATGACGATGAACACGTGCTGCCAGCCGTAGGTGTAGACGATCCAGCCCATCAGCGGCGCGAACAGCACAGTGGCGAAATATTGCGCGGAGTTGAAGATGGCTGACGCCGTGCCGCGTTCAGCGGTCGGGAACCAGGCAGCCACGATACGTGCGTTACCGGGAAAGGATGGCGCTTCGGCCAGGCCCACCAAAAAGCGCAGCATGAACAGCGCGACGATGGCGGTCGAGATACCGAACTCACCCACATAGCCTTGCAGCAGGGTGAACAGCGACCAGGTGAAAATGCTCAGGGCGTAGACTTTCTTCGAACCGAAACGGTCGAGCAGCCAGCCACCGGGGATCTGACCGGCCACGTAGGCCCAGCCGAATGCAGAGAAGATATAGCCCAGAGTGACGGCACTGATGCCAAGGTCTTTCTGGATGCTTGAACCAGCGATAGCGATGGTGGCACGGTCGGCGTAGTTGATCGTGGTGACCAGAAACAGCATCAACAGGATCAAATAGCGGACGTGCGTCGGCTTGGACGTTTGCATCGGTTGAACTCCCACTAGTTATTTTTTTACGCGGGTAAATCTGTTTTTGGGTGTAGCGCTACAGGCCCCTTAGAAGTGTCGCGGCGACGCCAGCTTCTACCTGTACGGGTCATGCATTCCAACGACAAAACCGCTGATCGCTCAGCGGTTCTGTGTTCAGAGGTGTTACTGCTTGCCTTGCTTGTCCATCAGCGCTGCGAGCATGTCGCACTCTTCTGGCGTCAGGTCGGTCAGCGGCGCGCGGACAGGACCTGCGTCGTAGCCTGCGATTTTCGCACCGGCTTTCACGATGCTGACCGCGTAGCCCGCTTTGCGGTTACGGATTTCCAGGTAAGGCAGGAAGAAATCGTCGATGTACTTGCCGACTGCTTCGTGGTCGTCACGGGCAATGGCGTGGTAGAAATCCATCGCCAGTTTCGGCACGAAGTTGAACACTGCCGAGGAGTAGACCGGCACGCCCAGCGCCTTGTAGGCAGCGGCGTAGACTTCGGCGGTCGGCAGACCACCCAGGTACGAGAAGCGGTCGCCCAGACGACGGCGGATCGAAACCATCAGTTCGATATCGCCCAGACCGTCCTTGTAGCCGATCAGGTTCGGGCAGCGCTCGGCCAGTTTTTCCAGCAGCGAGGCGTTCAGGCGGCAGACGTTGCGGTTGTAGACAACCACGCCGATCTTGACCGATTTGCAGACCGCTTCAACGTGTGCGGCAACGCCGTCCTGGCTGGCTTCGGTCAGGTAGTGCGGCAGCAGCAGCAGGCCTTTGGCGCCCAGACGCTCGGCTTCCTGAGCGTATTCGATGGCCTGGCGAGTCGAACCGCCCACGCCTGCGAGAATCGGCACGCTGGTGGCGCAGGTATCAACGGCAGTCTTGATGACTTCGGAGTATTCGCTGGCGGCCAGGGAGAAAAACTCACCT
>Ga0065712_10067820_pt1 | contig 28955 bp, 25 predicted proteins | sample MisRhiReplicate1_FD_59099 | JGI IMG/M metagenome (GOLD analysis project Ga0065712, IMG submission 59099) | Miscanthus rhizosphere microbial communities from Kellogg Biological Station, MSU, sample Rhizosphere Soil Replicate 1: eDNA_1 v3... | ecosystem: Host-associated > Plants > Roots >...
AGAAGCTCGGCAGAGGCCAGCCGGTGTACGGACTGATCAGTTCGATCCCGGCGCCTGCCGCCATCGAACTGATCGCCGAAGCCGGTTTCGACTTCGTGATCATCGACATGGAACACGTGCTGATCAACCCGGAAACCGTGGAGAACATGATCCGCGTGGCCGAAAGCTACGACCTCACGCCCCTGGTGCGGGTCGCCGATCTGAACCCGAAAACCCTGCTGCGGCTGCTCGATGGCGGCGCGCAGGGCATCGTGCTGCCCATGATCGAAAGCCCCGAACAACTGGCCGAAGCGATCGCGGCCTGCAAGTACCACCCGCTGGGCCGCCGCAGCCTGAATGCCGGGCGTCCTGGCTCGTTCGGCAAGCACAGCCTGGCGCAGTACGTCGAAGCCGCAAACGAGCAAATCATGCTGGTGGCGATGATCGAGAGCGCCGAAGGCGTGCGTTGCGCCGCCGACATCGCTGCGGTGCCGGGGCTGGACATGATTCTCGAAGGCGCGGCGGATCTGTCCCAGTCGCTCGGCATGCCCTGGCAGATCGATACCCCCGTCGTACAGCAGGCTTTGCTCGACACCTGGCAGGCGGCCATAGCCGCCGACGTTGCCTATTGCACCATTCCCCGCCAGCCGGGCGACGCTGCTCGCTGGCAGGCTCGCGGGGTCAGCGCTTTTGTTCTGGGGGATGAGCGCGGCATTGCCTTTCGTGCGCTTCAAGCCCGCCTGACCCAACATTCTGTAGAAGGAAACTGATCCGATGAATTTCACTTCACACGCCGCAGACCTGGTGATGCAGGATCTGGTCGACTGCCTGCTGGCCGAAGACTTTTTCGGCCAGGAAAACCTGGCATTGCAGGACACCGCCCAATGGCAGCTTAGCCACCCGAAGGCTCCGGCGCTGGCCGGGAAAAGCGCCGGCCAACAGGTCTGGGACTGGAACTGCGACGCCGCCGAGCAACGCTTCATCAGCATCGCGCTGCGCCCCGGCATCACCCAGCAATGGGAGAAGGTACCCGGCACGCCGGTGCTGGGCCGTCAGGGCGAGCGCTGGACGCAGTTGTCACCCGAAGACTTCATGAAGTGGGTGTTCGCCGGCATGGCGACGCGCTTTGCCGACAACGAAAAAGGTCTGTCGCTGTTCCTCGATGTGCTGCGCATCAGCGTCTGGCAGACCGCACTGTCGCTGGATCACAACGTGGACGACCAGAACCTGATGGCTCAGGACGGTCACACCTTCTTCCGCACCATGGAGCAATGGGCCTCGTTGCGTGACCGTCCTTACCATCCGCTGGCCAAAGCCAAGCAGGGCCTGGATCAGCAGCAGTACCGCGCCTATCAGGCCGAGTTTGCCAAACCGGTGGTGCTGAACTGGGTGGCGGTGGACAAGACCCTGCTGCAATGTGGCGAGGGCGTCGCGGACCTGCAGGCGTCTTTCCCGGCCCGTTACCTGCTGCCCACTGACCTGCAGGCCCGGCTCGATCAGGAAATGCAGGCCCGCGGCATTGCCCACAGTCACGTCGCGCTGCCGGTTCATCCCTGGCAGTTCGATCACGTGCTGGAGGCGCAAGTGGGTGACGCGCTGGCCAAGGGCGACTGCCTGCGCCTGGACTTTCAGGAAGCGTCGGTATTTGCCACCTCGTCGTTGCGTTCGATGACGCCGTGCTTCGACAGCGCCGATTACCTGAAGCTGCCGATGGCGATCTACTCCCTCGGTGCATCGCGCTACTTGCCTGCGGTAAAGATGATCAATGGCAATCTGAGCGAAGCCTTGTTGCGTCAGGTGGTCGAGAAGGACGAGACACTGGGTCGCTCGCTGCACCTGTGTGACGAGCGTACGTGGTGGGCCTTCATGCCGACTGGCGCCAGCCTGTTCGACGAAGGCCCGCGTCATCTTTCGGCGATGCTGCGCCGTTATCCGGCAGCACTGCTGGACGATCCCGAATGCCGCCTGCTGCCGATGGCCGCGCTGGGCACGCCGTTGCCGGGCAGCAATCGGCACTTCTTCGATGAGTGGATGGCGTATCGCGAGCTGCCACGCAATCAGGCCTCGGTGCTGACGCTGTTCCGGGAGTTGAGCCACAGCTTCTTCGACATTAACCTGCGCATGCTGCGCCTGGGCATGCTCGGCGAAGTGCACGGTCAGAATGCGGTACTGGTCTGGAAAGCGGGGCAGGCGCAGGGCCTGTTGCTGCGTGATCATGACTCGCTGCGCATCTTCGTGCCGTGGCTTGAGCGCAACGGCATGCAGGATCCGGTGTATCGCATGAAGAAAGGTCATGCCAATACCCTGTACCATGAGCGCCCCGAAGATCTGCTGTTCTGGCTGCAGACCCTGGGTATTCAGGTCAATGTCCGGGCAATCATGGACACCCTGGCGCAGGTCTACGACATTCCGGTCACCGCGCTGTGGACCGTATTGCGCGATGTGCTGGACAACCTGATCACCACCATTGAATTCGACGAGGAGGCCCGCAACATGCTCCGGCACCAACTGTTCGAAGTACCGAACTGGCCACAGAAACTGCTGCTCACGCCGATGATCGCGCGTGCAGGCGGGCCGGGCAGCATGCCGTTCGGCAAGGGGCAGGTGGTCAACCCGTTCCACAGGTTGCGACGTGAGGTCTGACGAGCCTGATCAGCCATCGCGGCGCAAGGTACTGCGCCTGTCGCTGGGACTGTTGGTGTTACCCGGATTGACGCTGCCCGGCATTGCCCGGGCAGCGCCGTTGCGGGTGGTCACGCTTTTTCAGGGCGCCTCCGACACAGCGGTGGCGCTGGGCGTCACGCCCTGTGGCGTGGTGGATTCCTGGAGTGAAAAGCCCATGTACCGCTACCTGCGCCCGGCGCTGGCGGCGGTGCCCCATGTGGGCCTGGAAACCCAGCCGAGCCTGGAAGACATTGTGCTGCTCAAGCCGGACCTGATCGTGGCCTCGCGTTTTCGTCATCAACGCATTGCGCCGTTGCTCGAACAGATTGCACCTCTGGTGATGCTGGAAGAGGTGTTCGAATTCAAGCGCACCCTGGCGATGATGGGCGCGGCCCTGAATCGCCAGCAGCAGGCCATGGCGCTGCTCGGGCAATGGCAGCAACGCGTGGCAACGCTGCGTGAACAGCTGAAGGCGAGGTTTGCCGGACGCTGGCCCATCACTGTATCGGTGCTCGATGTCCGCGACGACCATATCCGCAGTTACCTGCCTGCCAGTTTTGCCGGCTCCGTGCTCAGCGAGCTGGGCTTCGACTGGACACCCGCCGCCCGCCAAGCGCAGGGCGTTTCCCTCAAACTCAGCAGTAAAGAGAGTCTGCCTGTGGTCGATGCCGACCTGTTCTTTATCTTTCAGCGTGGCGATAGCAAGGCCGCGCAGAACACATACGAAAAGCTGGTGCAGCATCCGTTCTGGAAACAGTTGCGAGCACCGCAGGACGGTCAGGTCTGGCGCGTCGATGCGGTGGCCTGGAGCCTGTCCGGCGGAATTCTGGGCGCCAACCTGATGCTCGACGAAATATCAAAGGTTGCGCTCGGGACCCGCTCTTCATGAAGCAAGGAACGAGACTGGGCATCGGCGCGCTGGTGCTCATGGTGTGCATGGGGTTGAGCCTTGCGTCAGGGGCCAGCTGGATTTCGCCCACGGCGATCGTCAACAGCCTCTGGCAGCCTGATGCCCTGAGTGCGACCCAGCATGTCCTGCTCGACAGCCGCTTTACCCGTACGCTGATGGCGATTGCCGTGGGCGCGAGTCTGGCCGTGGCCGGCGCCCTGATGCAGGCCCTGACACGCAACCCGCTGGCGTCTCCGGGTCTGTTCGGCATCAATGCCGGGGCGACGTTTTCGATCATTGCCTGTTCGTCGTTGCTGACCCTGACGTTGATGAGCCAGTGGCTGTGGTGCGCTTTCATCGGCGCGGCGGTGGCGGGGTGTCTGGTCTGGGTGATCGGCAATCGGGGGCAGGGCAGCCTGAATCCGCTGCGTATCGTGCTGGCGGGAGCAGCTATCACGGCGCTGTTCACCGCGTTCAGTCAGGCGTTGCTGGTGGTCAATCAGGACGGTCTGGACACGGTGCTGTTCTGGCTTGCGGGTTCGCTGTCGGAGCGCGACCTGAGCACCGCGGCGCCCATGCTGGTCTGTGTGGTGCTGGCCCTGCTTGCCGCGCTGCTGCTGGCAGGGCAGGTCAATGTGCTCAATACCGGCGAAGCCATTGCCACCGCTCTGGGCCAGCGTACCGGGCTGATCCGCCTGCTGATGAGCATCGTGATCATCGCCCTGGCGGGCAGTGCAGTGGCGTTGGCAGGCAGTATCGGCTTTATCGGCCTGCTGGTGCCGCACATGGTGCGCAAGACACTGTCCATCGACCATCGCTGGCTGCTGCCGGGCTGTGCGCTGCTGGGTGCGACGCTATTGCTGCTTGCCGATACGCTGGCACGAGTAGTGATCGTGCCGCAGGAAGTGCCGGTCGGTGTGATGACGGCGCTGTTTGGTGCGCCATTTTTCATTGCGCTGGCGCGTCGGGGAGCGCGTTATGGATAAGCACCTGACGCTCCGTTATCGCGGATTTTCCAGACGTTTCAGTCTGGCTGGCCTGACACGATTGCTGGCGGCGCTGGCCTTCACCTTACTGGTCATGCTGGGCTCACTGGCGCTGGGCAAGGTCAACCTGTCGCCTGCAACGCTGTTTGACGTGCTGTCCGGGCAGGCAGACCAGAGTCTGGTGTTCATCGTCGAGCAACTGCGCATGCCAAGGCTGGCGCTGGCCGCCCTTGTAGGCGCAGCGCTTGCCGTGTCCGGCCTGATCCTGCAGAGCATCATCCGCAATCCGCTGGCGTCGCCTGACCTGTTGGGCATCACCAGCGGTGCCAGCGCGGCAGCGGTGATCTACCTGTCGTTCTTCTCGGCAGCGCTGGGTGCGCAGTTTCTGCCCCTTGCCGCCATCAGCGGTGCCGGTCTGGCGGCGCTGGCCATCTATCTGCTGGCCTGGAATCAGGGCGCTTCGCCGCTGCGACTGGTGCTGATCGGCGTCGGGGTATCGGCTTTACTGGCTGCCGTTACCACCTTCATTCTGGTGTTCAGCCCGTTGACCACAACCTTGTCGGCCTACGTCTGGCTGACCGGCAGCGTGTATGGTGCCAGTTGGCCCGAGCCACGTGCGCTCGCAAGCTGGCTGGTGGTGGTTCTGCCATTGCTGGTGCTACTCGCCCGACAGGTGCGGGTGCAACAGCTGGATGATGATCTGGCTCAGGGTATCGGTGTGCGTGTGCAGTGGTTGCGCGCCGGGCTGTTGCTGGTCAGCGTGGCGCTGGCCGGTCTGGCCGTGGCCTGGGGCGGGGCAATTGCCTTCGTCGGCCTGATTGCGCCGCATATCGCCAAGCGTCTGGTGCCGCCGGGGTTCGCAGGACAGGCGCTGATGTCTGCGCTGATGGGCGCCAATCTGGTGATGCTGGCCGATCTGGCCGGACGTACGCTGTTCCTGCCGCTGGACCTGCCCGCAGGAATTTTTGTCGCGGTGCTGGGCACGCCGTTTTTTCTTTATCTCTTGATCAACCAGCGGCATTAAGGAATTTCGGATGGCGTCCATTGCAACCCGTGACCTGACCCTGAGCTATCAGGGCCAGGTCATCATCGACAGCCTTGACCTGCAGCTTCCTGCGGGCAAGGTGACGGTGCTGATCGGCAGCAACGGTTGCGGCAAAAGCACGTTGCTCAAATCCCTGGCCCGGCTGCTGAAACCTCAGGCAGGCAGTGTGGTGCTCAATGGGGCTGACATTCATCACAAGTCCACGGCCACCGTGGCACGGGAACTGGCGATCCTGCCGCAGATGCCCAGCGCGCCTGAAGGCATCAGCGTTCGTCAACTGGTCGCGCTGGGCCGCTATCCGTATCAGAACTGGATGCAGCAATGGTCCGCGCAGGATGAGGCCATGGTCGAAAAGGCCCTGATGCAGACCGGCATGCACGCCTTGGCCGAGCGCCCGGTGGACGCCTTGTCGGGCGGCCAGCGTCAGCGCGCGTGGATCGCCATGACCCTGGCACAGGACACCGACCTGGTGCTGCTGGACGAGCCGACCACCTTTCTCGACCTGGCCCATCAGATCGAAGTGCTTGATCTGCTGCGTGACCTAAACCGGCAGGAGGGCAAGACCATCGTCATGGTTCTGCACGATCTGAATCTGGCCTGCCGCTACGCCGATCACATGATTGCCGTGCACCAACGCACAGCATTCGCCCAGGGGCGTCCTGCCGACATTCTCAGCGAAACACTGGTCAAGCAGGTGTTCGACCTGAACTGCCGGATCATTCCCGACCCGTTTTTCGGCACGCCGCTGTGCATTCCCTTCGGCCGGGAACTGCCGCAATGACGGCTGGGCAAGCCTTCAGCGACGCCGAATGGGCTTTGCTCTGCGGGCCGCTCCAGCTCAGAACGGCAGAGGCTCGCGACTCAAGATCCTTGCCCGCACAGGACCTGCTGGATGAGGCCGTGTGCAGCGATCTGCTGGATGCACTGGGCCCCGTCATTGGCTCTCCGACGCGGGCGATCACGGCATCCCTGCTGGCCAAGCGGTTTTCCTTTCTTGGCACCGGTGCCTGCCTTTACTCGATGTCAGTGTTCGACAAGGGCCTGACGCTGTCGCTGGACAATAGCGTGATCGAGTACGCCCACGATGACGGCCTGTGGACGTCATCCATGCCGCTGCTGAATGTTGCTCCTTTTGGCTACGCAACCGGAGACAGGGACATCTGGCGTGAATCGATCGTCCGGACCCTGTTCGCCGGATTGCTGAAACCGCTTTGGGAAACCTTCAACCGGGTGAGCGGTATTTCCCGACGCATCCTGTGGGAAAACACTGCCGTGCGGGTGTACTCGCTGTACGAGAAGCGCATGGCCAAGGTCGACGATCCCGTGATTCGTGCGCGTTACGAAGCCGATTTCGACTGGCTGTTAAACCATGCCGATCCTTCATTGTTCGGTCTGGAGTACAACCCGCTGAAGCATTTCAGGCGACCACCGACGACATTGCCTTCCGGGCAAAGCATCCGTTTCCGACGCACCTGCTGTTTTTATTACGACGCAAGCAATCCCGTCGAGTATTGCTCGACCTGTCCGTTATTGAGGCCAAAGAAATGCCGATGAATGAGCGAATCGCACCGCGACAGCAGCACATCAGCCAGGACGTGCTTGATCAGTACCGGGACATTTCAGCATCCACCATCGGTCATGTGACCCAGTCCGGCTATCTGCCCGGCATCCGCCCCGTGTTCGAAGGCGCGCGCATGGTCGGCAATGTGGTCACTGTCCAAGTGGATCTGCCCGATGGCAGCATCCTTCGTGACGCCTTGATCAACAGCGAGCCCGGCGACGTACTGGTCGTCGAATGCACGGGTGATGCCCATTGCGCCTGCTGGGGAGAGCTGCGGACACTGGCGGGGCTGATCAAAGGATTGGCAGGTGTGGTGGTGTCGGGCTCCGTCACGGATGTTGCGGCGTTACGTGCGCATGGACTGCCGGTATTCAGCCGCGGGATCAGCGCCGTTACCACGCGAAGCCTTGGGCAGAGCGGGTCGCTCAATCATCCGGTCAGGATCGGCGAGGTCACGGTACAGCCTGGAGATCTGGCCATTGGCGACGACGACGGCGTGTTCATTCTGAGCGCACGACAGGCAGGCGAACTGCTGCCTGAGTTGCTGGCGAAAGAGCAGGCAGACCGGGCGCGCCGTGACGAATTGCTGGGACGGTTGGTCGAGAAGCGGATGAATGTCTCGAAACGCTTCGTGGTGTAGCGCCAGCCAGCCAAACCGCTAAAGTTGCGCGCAACGCAATCCGGTTTCATTGCGCGCAATAGCGGCAGAAGGACTCAGTTGGGATCATCCATGGAGACCTGAGCGATACCTTCTGCGCCCAGGCTGTCCATGATGCCGTTGACCAGTTGCGTGATGGTCCAGGGCTTGGCAATGAACAGTACGTCGTCCTTCAGCTGATCGCTGCCCGGCGTACCGTGGCCGGACATGACCACGACCGGAATATGCGACCACTGCGAACCCACCACGTTGGCCAGAGCGATACCGTCCATACTGCCTGGCATACGGACATCGGTCAGCAGCAGGGCCACCTTGTTGATGTTCTGCTGGAGGTATTTCATTGCTTCGTCGGCGTTTTCCACCGCCTTGGTGCGCAGTCCGACGTCCGTCTCGAGGATTTCACAGACGAAGTCACGGATCGTCTGTTCGTCTTCAACGACCAGCACCAGACCTTCCCCTTGTGCAGGCTTCCCATACTGCTCTGATTGAGCCATTTTTCGTTCCCTCAGCCTTGCATATCACATTCAAAAACACTGCAACGGCGGATCGAACCGTTGCTCATGCTGATATGAGCAAAACAGGGGCGGAAAAATTCATATTTTTCTGAAAATCAGCTCATCTCATTGCTTGGCAGGGCCAGTGGGCAGCGGCTGAGCCTGGGTGCCGGCCACACTGATCTTGCCTGCACCTGCGGTCTGGGGCACCTGTTTGAACGCTACGTCTGCGGGCAACGGCGTAATCAGATAGTCGAGGTGTTGGCTGAACGCCTGAAGCGCATTGAGGTCTTCGGGACGGTAGTCGTTGCCACTGAACTCCTGTTGATTAGGTACGCAAGGTCTGCCAATCGCGGCCTGACATGCGGCGTTTTCGGCTTCGGTGCCTGGTGCGAATAGCGCGAATGCCGTACCGGGCTGTTTGGCATCGAGGTAGAAGGGATGCGTGACATGATCGAAATAATTGCCCTCCACCAGCAGATGCGAGTAAGAGGTTCGCGGCATGATCGCGCCCTGGTAACTCAGGTTGGAGTAGACGTTATTGACCAGTTGCACGGTAACGTCGGCATTAGCCATGCCGCCCGCGTGCGGTCCCCGACCGGACGTGTCGTGGATGAGGTTCCTGGCCACCGTCACGGTGTCCGGGTCGCCCAGGAATAGCCACACCCAATAATGATGGCCGTCGCAGGACGCGGAGTAGGGCGTGCGACCGTCGAACTCGTTGTCTGAAATAGTGATATGAGACGCAGACATCCAGCCGGTGGCGATCATCTGTCTGCCGATGCGGGCGAACGTATTGTTGCTGATCCACACGCCGTCGGTATTTTCGATGATGAGCGCATCGCCAGCCCACACAGTCTGAGGGTTGACATCGGACAGCGTCAGATTGCGAACGATAACGTTGTGGACACCTCCGCCGATGTGCACCGCGATGCCTTGGATGGCAGCCTGACTGCCGACTCCGATCAGCGTTTTGTTCGATCCGACATTGAGGCGTGTCATGCCGGCGTTGTCATAGGTCACGCTGGCCGGTTTCCTGTCTTGACAGAAACCATTGAAACCGTTGATTGCAAGCTGTCCGCCACCAGCAGGACACGGATTGACCTCGCACCCCATCTCGGTGGTCGTGGGACTGCCGTTGATCATCACGCTGCCACGAAAGTCGAAGGCATGATCGATCTCGATGACACGAGGCGTGTCGTCGGAACAATGGCCATGGTTATCGTATGAGCCGCACAGCGCTTTTCGAAGCTCGCCGATTGTCGTCGGGCGAACAGGCGCTACGTCGCCACCACCTGTAACGTTTTTGGCAAATCCGTCCGGACGGTCTGCAGCGACGGATAACCCAGGCATCAGAGGCCCGACTGTCATCAGTCCAAGAACCAGCAACCCAAACAGGCCGTGTGCGGGGACGACCCGCGATGTTTTCCAAGAGGCAGGCGATCTCATTCGGTGCGATTCCACGGTTTTGGACAGGCGAACGTCACTCATCGGCTGCATGAATCGCAGCGATGAGCATTTATGGGGATTGGCCTGTTGGTCAGACAGGCGCCCGAGGTTCCACCGAAAGACGGGAAAAGATCAAATGACTAATTATTTAACCGCATGTCCTGGCGCTGTGCACTAAGGGGCAAAAGAGCCGGTGTTCTTCCTGAGGGCGAGAACCGCTTCAACTGATGAGTGAACGGGCGGTCGCAAGATCGGTGATCAACACATCCAGATATCCGCCGTGCAGGGCGCCGCGAATCGCGTTGACCTTGCGCTCGCCACCGGCAAGACCGATGACGCGCTCTATGTTCAGGAGCTGTTCCAGGTCCACCGAAACCACCACTTCCTCGCTGTCCTGCAGCACCGGTTTGCCATCGGCATCGTAATAGCGCAGACAGATATCACCCACCGCGCCGCGTTCGGCCAGCAGCTTGAGCATGGGCTCGCCGTGATAGTTTCCACTGTTGCGCAGAAGCTTGGACGGTTCAAGCTCGCCAATGCCGACAATTGCAACGGTCAGATTGGAGAAGCGTTCAACGACTTCCCTGACCTCATCCAATTGCAGAATACGGTGACGGCTGTCGACCGACTGCTCGATGCTCTGCGATGGAAGCAAATAGGAAGGGCACCCCAGCAGCGTCGCCAGTTGCTGAGTCAGCAATGTGGCCTCGAAGGCGCCCTTGTTACCGACACCGCCCAGCAGCTGAACCACTTCAGTGGCCGCACTCTGTTTGGAACTGTGCATGTAGCCGACCATCGCGCGAATGGTCGAGCTCCATGAACTGATGCCGATCCGGTCCTTCTCGGTGAGGGTGGTTTCGATGTAGTGCGCAGCCGCCGAGCCGATGGCCTGCTTGAGGGCGTCTTCATCTTCGCTGGTCGGCTCGACGACGATCACCTGCCTGACGCCGTAGCGCTGTTGCAGCTCACGTTCCAGATCGAGATGGAAATTCAGCGGACGCTGCACCGAAATCTTGACGATTCCCTCTTTCAGCGCGCGATTGAGCGCCCGACTCACAAACGATTGGGACAGATCCAGTTGCTGTGAAATCTGGGACTGCTTCAGTCCGTCTTCGTAATAAAGCGAAGCAATCTTAGTCAGGAGCCGCTGCTCCTCAAGCATTCTCATCCGGGATCCAACTTAGCCAGTTTGCAGGCACTATGGTGCAATTCGCCTCAAAGCAAAAGCAACCCTTTGCTTGATCAGGACATGATCAGGCCGCCGTCAACATTGATTGACTGGCCGGTAATGTAGGCGGCATCCGCAGAGGCCAGAAAGGTGACCAGTCCGGCAACGTCACGGGCAGTCCCGGCACGTTTCATCGGGATACCGGCGACCCATTCGGCCATCAGTTCGCCCGTGCCGTAGGTTTTTTCGGGGGTGGACAGAATCTGCCCCCAGACCCGGTCGTTGTATTCCCACATTTCGCTCTCGATGATACCGGGGCAAAAGGCATTCACCGTGATGCCGTGAGGCGCCAGCTCATGGGCCAGACTGTGAGTGATGCCGATCACGCCCATTTTGCTGGCAGCGTAGTGGGGCGTGTAGATGAAGCCCTGACGACCCTGCCCGGAGCTGGTGTTGATCAGCCGACCACCGCGCCCGCTATTGATCATGTGTTTGGCGGCTTCGCGGCAACACAGCCAGACGCCGGTGGTGTTGACCTGCAGCACTCGGTCGAAATCGGCACGGGGCATGCGGTCGAAATGGTCGATGGTGATGATCCCGGCGTTCTGCACCGAGACGTCGACTCGGCCGAAGCGAGCCTGTGCCTGGGCGTACAGGTCGATCACCTCCTGTTCACTGGTGACATCGGCCACCACCGGCAGTACCTGAGCGCCGGTCAGCTCGACGATTCGCCGGGCCGTTTCATTGATTCGGTCAGCATTGGACACCATCACCAGATTGGCGCCTTCTCGGGCGAAGCGTTCTGCAATGCCCTCACCGATGCCCCGGCATGCGCCGGTAATGACCACGGTGGCTGCGTGGAAGCGTTTATTGTTCAAGGTTGTGCTCCTTTGCGTGTGGATTCGGTTCGGGATGCCTGTTTAAGGCGCTGCGGCTCACCAGCAGACGAAACCACCGTCCACGACCAGATCGATGCCGGTGCAGAAAGACGCCGCCTGACTGGAGAGAAAGATGGCAGGCCCGACCATTTCATCGACCGTGGCCATGCGGCCCAGCGGCGTTGTCTCTTCGAAAATCTTCACCTGATCGGCGACTTCCGGCCGGGTATTCATGGGCGTGGCGGTATAGCCGGGGCTGATGCTGTTGACTCGCACGCCGCGCTGCGCCCATTCCATCGCCAGGCTTTTGGACAGGTGGATAACCCCCGCTTTGGACGTGTTGTAGTGGGCCTGCAACAGGCCACGGTTGACGATGATCCCGGACATCGAGGCAATGTTGATGATCGATCCGCGCTGACGCGGCAGCATCACACGGGCCTGCGCCTGACAACTGAGCATGATGCCGGTCAGGTTGACGTCGAGCATCTGCTGCCAGCGACTCAACTCCAGTGTTTCTGCGGGCTGGGCATTGGCAATCCCGGCGGCGTTGACCGCCAGGCTGAGCGCACCCAGGTCCTGTTCGGTGCGGGCAACTGCTGCGTCCAGCTCCTCGGGCGAGGTCACCGAGCCTTCCAGTGCCAACGCCTTGCGGCCATGACGCTGAATGCCTTCTATAGTGCTGGACATGTCCCGACTGCCGGGGAGGTCGAAGCACGCGACATTGGCGCCGGCTTCAGCCAGCCCGATCGCGATGGCCTGACCGATGCCGCTTCCGGCACCGGTGACGAAGGCGGTTTGTCCACTCAAATCAAACAGACGCATAAATCGGCTCCTAGGCTGTCGCCAGTTCCATCACTGCCACAGGCGTGGCGTTCTCTTTGTCCAGAATGCCCATCTGGCGGCCCCGGCTCATGACCATGACCCGGCTGGCCAGACCCAGCACCTCATCCAGGTCGGAACTCACCACAATCACGGCCATGCCGTTAGCGGCCAGTTCGGCGATCACCTCATAGATTGCCGCACGGGCACCGACGTCGATGCCTCGGGTCGGCTCATCGAGAATAAACACCTTGGGGTTACGGGCCAGCCACTTGGCGATGATCACTTTCTGCTGATTGCCGCCGGACAGGCAGGAAATCGTCTGTTCCGGCAGGCCTTTGACGCCCATCCGCGAGACGGCCTTCTGCGCGAACTCCCTCAAACCGGACGGAGAAATCCATCCCTGACCCGGGAGCAGGTCGGTATTGCCATAGATCAGGTTTTCTTCGATGGCGTGATCCACCACCACGCCCTGCTGCTTGCGATCTTCCGGCACCAGAACGATCCCGGCCTGGATTGCTTCGTGCGGTGATTCAAAGTGCTGAGGATGATTGTCGAGGATCAGCATGCCGGTGATGTGCTCGGCCGCGCCCGAGATGGCCCGGACCAGCTCGGTCCTGCCAGCTCCGACAACGCCCGCGATACCGAACACCTCACCTTTGTAGACCGAGAAGTCTATATCGTGAAATTCCATCTCCCGGCACTTGAGGTCTTTGACCGTCAGCACGACCTCTGACTGGGCCGGTTTCATCACCGGGAAGATCCGGTCGACACTGCGGCCGACCATTTCCGCGACCAGTTGCCGGACCGGCACCTGCGCGGTTGCATGGACGGCCACCTGCCGACCATCGCGCAACACCAGTATCCGGTCTGCCACTCTGGCAATTTCTTCCATTCGGTGGCTGATATAGATGAACGACACACCTTCGGCTTTCAGCCGGTCGACCTGGGCGAAGAGCTTTTCGGTTTCCTCACCGCCCAGTGCCGCGGTAGGCTCGTCGAGAATCAGCAGGCTGGCCTTGAGGGTCAGTGCCTTGGCGATCTCGACCAGTTGCTGTGCCGCCACGCTCAAACCCGCAACCTTGCGGGTCGCCGAAACCTTCAGCCCCAGACGATCCAGCTGCTTTTGCGCTTCGGCTTCCATGAAGGCTCTGTCGACACGCCCGAAGCGAGTCGGCAGACGCCCCACGAACATGTTTTCGGCAATCGACAGTTCCGGCAACAGCCGGATTTCCTGATGGATGAGCCCGATACCTGAATCCAGCGCAGCACCGGGAGAGGCGGGCGCATAGGCTTCGCCTTGCCAGGTCATCGAACCGCCAGCCTCGGGCGGAACGAGACCGGCGATGATCGAAGACAGCGTGGATTTGCCCGCACCGTTCTCGCCGAGCAAGGCAAGCACTTCGCCCGGGTAGATATCGACGTCGATGTCAGCAAGCACCTCGATGGCCGCGTACTTCTTGCCGATGTTTCGCAGGCTGAGCCTGGGTGCAGACTGCGATTGATCTATTGCGTTGGCAGACATGGGCTCTCCCCGGCAGTTACTGGATTGATCGACACCTTGAGAGGTGCTGGCCAATCAAGGATGGTTGGCGATGAAAGGCGCCACGTTTTCCTTGGTCGTCAGAATCGCTTCCTGCAACTGTTCCTTGGGCACAGTCTTGCCTTCCTTCAGTGCGATGGCCGAGTCCAGCGCCAGACGGCCCATCTTCTGCGCCTGCTGGGTCATGGTGGCCGACAGCGTGCCATTGGCGACCGCCTTTAGGCCCGCAACATCACCGTCGAAGCCCACGATGGTCACCGGCTGCTCCAGGTTGGCGACCTTCACTGCCTGGGCCGCACCCAGTGCCATGGCGTCGGCTCTGCCGAAGAACACGGTGATGTTCGGATCGCGCTGGAGCATGTCCTGAGCGACGGCGAAGCCGCGGTCCTGCGCCCATTCGGCCGGTTGCTCGGCGACGACTTTCAGGTCGGGGAATTTCTTGAGGCCTTCGGAAAAGCCTTTGGCGCGATCGTTTTCAGGTGAGGTGCCGATCTGCCCCTGAAGAATGGCAACCCGGCCTTTGCCGCCGGTTACCTTGCCGACGTATTCGGCCAGCGTGCGGGCGGCTGCGACGCTGTCGCTGGCGATGAAGGTGTCACCCGGCGCGTCAGGCGCGTTGCGGTCCACCGCGATGACCGGAATACCCGCAGCCTTGGCCGCCTTGACCGGAACCCCGGCGGCGGTGGCGCCTGCCGGAATATAGATGAGGGCGTCGATCTTGCGCGTGATCAGGTCCTGAACCTGGCTCACCTGCGTGGCCGAGTTGCCTTGAGCATCGACCGTAATGACCTTGATGCCTTTCTCCTTGCCAGCGGCCTCGACCGACTGTTTGATCTGATTGAAAAAGTCAGCTTGCAGGTTGGCGACAGCCAGGCCGACGGTGAGGTTTTCAGCCCAGGCCTGGCCCGTTGTGGCAAGGGTGACAGCCGCGAACAGACTGCCCAGCAACAGCTTTTTTGGCGCGAACATAGCGGTTCTCCATTGTTTTTGTTGTGTACTGCGGTCAGGGAACAGAAATCGCAAAGCATTCAAAATCAACGTTGGTTGGCGCGGCGGCGCAGCGTGTCCAGCGTCACCGCCAGGGCGATCACCACGCCTATCACCACCTGTTGCACGAACGGCGAGACGCCCAGCAGGTTCAGGCCGTTGCGCAGCACACCGATAATCAGCACACCGACCAGCGTGCCGCCGATGCTGCCGACACCGCCACTGAGACTGGCGCCGCCAATGACCACAGCTGCGATGGCATCGAGCTCCAGTGTCAGCCCGGCGCTCGGTTGCGACGAATCAAGCCGCGCGGCCATGGCCACGGCTGCAAGTCCGGCCAGTGCGCCGCTCAACGCATAAATCCACAGGGTGATTTTCTTGACCTTGATGCCTGACAGGCGCGCCACTTCAGCGCTGCCGCCAATCGCATACAGACTGCGGCCACCTGCCCGAAAGCGCAGGTAGACCCAGGCCACGGCCAGCATCACTAGAAACAGCGCGACGGTTGCGGACAGAAAACCAAAGTGACGCTGGGTGGCGAGGCTGGTGAACCAGTCGGGAAAACCGACGATCTGGCGTCCGTCGGTGAGGATATTCGCCATCCCGCGCGCAACCGACATCATGGTCAGCGTCGCAATGAAGGCGGGCAGCCGGGCCTTGGCGATCAGCGTCCCGGAGATCAGGCCACAGACCATGCCGCCCAGGATGGCCAGCGGTATGGCAAAGCCCATCGGCACGCCCACATCCTGATAAAGCCAGCCCAGCAACATCATGGAAAACGCCAGCACCGATCCGACCGACAGGTCGATCCCGCCGATGACGATCACCGCCGTCATGCCGATGGCAAGAATGCCCAGCACAGTGACCTGATCGAGGATGTTGAGGGCGTTACGGACTGAAAAGAAATATTCGGAAGTGAACGAGAACGCCAGGATCAAAAGCGCAAGCCCGATCAGCGGACCGCCTACGTTTTGAGGCAGGCGCAGTGCCAGGCGGGTGAGGGGTTTGGGTGGGATCGAGCCAATCGGGGCTTTTGCGTCCACGGGCTTCTCCTGGGTTTTGTTGTTGTTATTTGGCACGCCGGAATAATTATTCGTACGTGATTTTTAAATCAGACTCCCGCTGTGGCTCTTGGATGTCAAGTGCTTTCTTCGCTTTGAGGATGTGCGGCAGGTCGACCCAAAGGTCGACCCAAAGGTCGACCCAAAGGTCGACCCAAAGGTCGACCCAAAGGTCGACAGAAGGGATTGACGACGGAACGGATTAGGCTCTAAATACAAATATATTCTCATGTATGAATAATTATTCGAGAATGACGCAGCCTCGATTTTCCGGTTTGCGTCCAGGTCACAACCAGGGGATCGAGATGAATCCATTCCGCTATGAAGTACCGCAAATTCGCGCAACTGCCCAGGCGATCCGGCGCAGGATCATCAAGCTGAACGCCGAGTCGCCAGCCGGGGGACACACCGGGGCCGACCTGTCCGAGACCGATATCCTTGCGACGCTGTATTTCCGGTTGCTCAACGTGTCGCCCACAACGCTCGGCGATCCGGACCGCGATATCTATATCCAGAGCAAGGGGCACGGTGTCGGCGGTCTTTACTGCTGCCTGGCAGAAGCGGGGTATTTCCCTGCCGAGTGGCTGGACACCTACCAGCACTTCGACTCACACCTGCCGGGGCATCCGGTGCGCCAGAAAACCCCAGGCATCGAATTGAACACCGGCGCTCTGGGGCACGGTTTGCCTGTGGCCTGCGGCATTGCCATCGCCGCCAAAAAGTCCGGCAGTCGCAAGCATGTCTTCGTGCTGACCGGCGATGGCGAGCTGGGTGAAGGCTCCAACTGGGAGGCGGCATTGACGGCTGCGAAGTACCAACTGGATAACCTGATCGTGATCGTCGACCACAACCAGTTGCAGCTCGCAGGCCGAACTGCAGAGATTCTTCCTCTGGAGCCTTTGCCGGACAAATGGCGTGCCTTTGGTTTTCAGGTCAGCGAGTGCGATGGCAATGACGTCGCCCAGTTGGTCCAGACGCTGGAAGCCATGCTGCAGCAGTCCGGAGGCCCCAAGGTTCTGATTGCAAACACGGTGAAAGGCAAAGGCGTTTCGTTCATCGAGGACAAGCCCGAATGGCATCACCGCGTACCCAAGGGTGACGAAATCGAAGCCGCATTGAAGGAGCTTGATCATGTCCACTGAACACACTGTAGCGCCAGAAGCGCATCTGGCTTCGGTCATGGTCGAGGCGTTCATCAATGCCGTGGATAACGGTGTCGACCTGATCCCGGTAGTCAGCGATTCGACATCGACCGCAAAGATCGGCCCGTTCATGAAGCGCTTTCCTGATCGTCTGGTAAACGTAGGCATTGCCGAGCAGACACTGGTGGGTGTTGCCGCAGGTCTGGGGCTGTCAGGAAAGGTCGCCGTCACCTGCAACGCCGCGCCGTTTCTGATCTCCCGGGCCAATGAACAGGTGAAGGTGGACGTCTGCTACAACCGTTCGAACGTCAAGATGTTCGGCCTCAATGCAGGCACCAGCTACGGCCCGCTGGCGAGCACTCACCACAGCATTGACGACATTTCGGTCATGCGCGGCTTCGGTAACGTGCAGATTTTTGCGCCGGCCGACGGCGAGGAATGCCGGCAGATCGTCGATTACGCCATCGCCTATGACGGCCCGGTTTACATCCGGTTGGACGGCAAGGCGCTGCCCGCCGTGCATAAGGCCGATTACCGATTCGTGCCTGGCCAGGTCGATATCTTGAAAACGGGACACGACGTCAGCATCGTCGCGCTGGGTTCGGTCGTTCATGAAGCCGTTGACGCAGCCCTTCGCCTCGAAGAACTGGGGATCAGCGCGCAGGTCATCAATCTGTCCTCCATCCGCCCGCTACAGCGTGATGCCTTGCTCCAAGCCTTGTGCGCCACTCGCGCCGTGGTCTCGGTGGAAGAGCACAACGTCAATGGCGGTGCCGGTAGCATCGTGGCAGAGGTACTGGCTGAAGCGGGACTGGGCATTGCGCTGGTTCGGCTGGGCATTCAGGACGGCGAATACGCCTCGGCCGGCGGCCGTTCGCCGACACGTGCCAGGCATCAGATCGATGCGGCCGGAATTGTTGCGGCGGCGACGGCGCTGTTGCAATAAGCTGAACGGCTTGTTTGCTCATCAAGACACACAACAACAATAACAACAGGAAGCACGCGATGGCCTCCCTCGCCCCCCTGATTCTGGCGCTGGACGAAGGCACCACCAATGCCAAGGCGATCCTTGTCGATCGCAGCGGCAAAGTGGTTGCTCGCTCGTCGCAGCCACTGAGCGTTTCCCATCCCCGGCCCGGCTATGCGGAGCAGGATCCGACCGGGATCTGGCACGCCATGCTCGCGGCCATCGAACACTGCATCGCCCAGACCACGGCGCCGCTTGCCGCCATCGCCATCAGCAACCAGCGCGAGTCGGTTCTGGCCTGGGACAGAAAAACCGGCCAGCCCGTTTCGCCGCTCGTGAGTTGGCAGTGTCGCCGCTCCGATGACTTCTGCGAGCAACTGGCCCGGCAAGGCCACGCCGAACTGATCCGCTCAACCAGCGGGCTGGCTCTGGACCCGATGTTCTCAGCAGGAAAGATGCGCTGGATTCTCGATCAATTGCCGGATGGGCAGGCGAGGGCGGCGAACGGTGAGGTATGCCTGGGCACCGTGGACAGTTGGCTGCTCTGGCAGTTGACCGGTAGCAAGGTCTTCGCCACGGACGCTTCCAATGCAGCGCGTACGCAATTGATGGACCTGCGGACCTGTCAGTGGAGCGCTGCGTTGACGGATGTTTTCAATATTCCGCTGGCGGCATTGCCTGACATCCGCCCGAGCGCGGGCCTGCTCGGCGAGACGGCGGCGCTTGGATCGTTGCCTGCGGGTATCGCGATCATGTCGATGATCGGGGACTCCCATGCGGCGCTCTTCGGTCAGGGCGGATTTACGCCGGGCCTGGTGAAAGCCACGCTGGGCACGGGTTCTTCGCTCATGACGCCCATGGCCCGACAGGTGGGCTCAAGTGCAGGACTGGCCACAACCGTTGCCTGGCAAATCGAAGCGCCAACGTATGCGCTGGAAGGCAATATCGTGCATACCGGCGGCGCAGTGAGCTGGGCTGCACGCTTGCTGGGTGCGGCGGACGACATTGACGCACTGGCGGCCGAGGCGGCAGCGTTGCCGGATAACGGCGGTGTGTATTTCGTTCCGGCACTCGGCGGCCTGGGTGCGCCTCACTGGAATTCCCAGGCTCGCGGGCTGATCTGCGGACTGACTGAAGCCTCCGGCCGGGCGCACATCCTGCGAGCCACGCTGGAAGCCATTGCCTACCAGATTCGCGATGTTTTCGACGCGATGGAACAGGACAGTCCCGACCCGCTGGGCGAACTGTGGGTCGATGGCGGCGCCACGCGCAACGAGTGGCTGATGCAGTTTCAGGCGGACCTGTTGCAACGTCCGGTTATCCGCAGCCTGTCGCCTGAAGTCTCCGCCATAGGTGCTGCGCATCTCGCAGGTTTCGCGCTTCGCTGGTGGCCGGATGAAGACGCGCTGGCAAGCCTTGAACGTCCTCGTCAGCGCTACGAGCCCAGGCGCAATGCAGTGCCTGAACTCTATGAACACTGGCAGCAGGCGTTGAAGCGCACCGTCATGTCCTGAGCACTCCAGACTGACCGGTTATCCTTTTTCAGGAACCGATCGGCTGCCTGATATTTCTACTGGCACAGGCGCAGTGGGGCGCCGGTGTCGGAGGATAATCACATGCAAGTTCAGGTGGACAGTAATCACATAGAAGGCAGTGCAGAGCTGCAGGAGTGGGTCGGCAGCACGGTCGTTGACGAGCTGGAACGCTATAGCGATCTGCTGACCCGGATCGAGATTCACGTAGGCGACGTCAACGCACAGAAAGCCGGAGCCCAGGACAAGCGCTGCCAGATAGAAGCGCGACCCAAGGGGCATACGCCGCTTTCCGTCACCCACAAGGCGGACAGTCTGGATCTGGCTGTTGCCGGCGCTGCACGCAAAATGAGCCATGCGCTGGAACACCTTGTGGGCAAGCTGTCTACGAAAGTCGAGTCAACCGGGCATCTGACCGCTCCGGTTGTGCATGAGGACTCGGCCGCCGAGATCGATGCCATGCTGGAAGACGAGTTCCTCGCGAAACAGTCTCGTCTTGCCAAAGACTAGGAGGTCGTCATGGTTCAGATTCAACCCTTTACCCGGCAGACCCTTGACACGCTTCTGGAATTGGCGGGACGTCCCAATCTCAGTGTGTACATGCCAACGCATCGAACCTTTCCGCAGCGTACTCAGGATCCGATTCGGCTGAAGAATCTGATCAAGGAGCTGGAAACCCTGCTGGAGCGGCACTACCCGCAGATAGCCAAGCAGGCATTGATCACCCCGTTCCAAGCGTTGATCGATGACCAGGCTTTCTGGAATGCCTGCCCTGAAGGCATCGCAATTTTTGGCGGCCTTGAACATTTCATGGTGGTGGGCCTGCACAAGGCGGTGGCTGAAACCGCCGTGGTCAACAGCCATCCCTACCTGAAACCCCTGTTGCGCCTCGCGCCGATGACCGACCGCTATCAGGCCCTTTGTCTGGCGCGCGACAGCGTGCGTGTCTACGAAGGATCGATGCAGAGCCTGCAGGAAATCAGTCTGCCGGAGGCGGTACCGACGAATCAGATCGAGGCGTTGGGCGACGACCTGACCCCTCGTGATCAGCGAGGTCATCCGGACGGCTTCAGCGGTGGTGGAGAACGTGGCGATCCGATGATGCATGAGTCGGGCGGCAGCGGTAAGCAGGAGGAAATCAACCTCGACCGGGAACGGTTTTTCCGCATCGTCGACCGCAAGATCACCGAACACTGTTCGCGTGTCTCGAAACTGCCGCTTGTTTTGGTAGCACTGCCTGAAAATCAGGCGGTATTCAGGGCGCAAAGTCGCAACCCGTTTTTGCTGCCCGAGGGCGTCGAGCAGGATCCCGCGACCCTTACGGCGGCGCAGTTGACGTCCGCTTGTGGAGAACTCATCGGCGTGCGACACGATGACAGGCTCAATCAGGCCTTGGGGCGTTACGAAAGAGCCGTGGGACAGCGGCTGAACGCAAACGAATTGCCGGACATCGCCCGGGCCGCCACCGAGGGCAGGGTGGCCCTGCTGTTGGTCGAAGCCGAACGCACGGTGAATGGCGTGATGGACGGGATGAGTGGCGAACTTGCGATTCGGAGCGACGACGATCCCGGTTCGGATGACGTACTGGACGAAATGATTCTGGCCGTCATGCAGCATGGCGGGGAGGTGATCGTCCTCCCGCCTGAGCGCTCGATGCCCAGTGAGACGGGCGCTGCGGCTGTTTATCGCTACTGACCTTCAACGGACCGCGGGTTCATGCCCCGTGGTCCCTATTTTCACTTCCCGGCCGATAAAAACAGGCTCAGGAGGCGCAACCATGACCAGAAACGACAAGCAGATGGAACTCAAGGCATGGCACCTGTTACTGGAAGACGATACCTATCGCCTGGATCTTCCCGATGACTTTTATCAGACCCTCATCCGTCGGGCGGACGAGTTGGTGCTGCGCGAGGTGATCACCCTGCAGGAATGGCAGCGCTTGAAAGACACTGCCGATGCCGTTTATGAAAAAACACTACAGAGTCTATCGACCCTGCAACGTGATCGTCTGGACACCGTTTCGATTGATCTGTGTATCTCATCGGAGAAGCCATGAACGATCAAGGCAAATGCTTGCGGTTACTGGTTTTATTCAACCAGTTGCACGCTGTCATAGACAAAGCCCGGACTGAGAAAGCCCGTGCCGGACTTGCCGGAGGCAACGCCGATCTCGAGAGAATTGGTGCCCGCGTGCAGCGCAGACGCCGGAATGTCGAATTCGAACGGGACATTGTTGCCGCGCCAGGTTCCACGGGTGATCCCACGGCTGTCGGGTTGTGCTGACGCAGCAGGCACTGGTGCATGCCAACTGCCGTTGACACTCAATTGCGGACGTCCGCCAGCCTGAGCCAGTGAAATGAGCACGCGCAGCCGGTAGTCGTGCACTTCGTTGGCGCTCAGCACAAAGTCGATCCGGGTCGGACTGTTGATGTCGCGCCATTGTGCGGCCTGGAAGTCGGCAAGGGCGCTTGTTCCGACCGTGTACTTCCCAGTGGTCCAGGGTGCCATCCGCGCGTCGGACGGATGAGCCGAGGGCAGAAGTCCCGCGTTACGAAAGCCTGCGGGCGTTCCATCGGGCAGGCCGATTTGCCATTTCACTCGTCCCGAAGGCGGCTCGGCGTGCAAACTGGTTTGTGTGACGCGACCAGCCGACACGTCTAGCGTGCTGTGAGCGATGTCCAGTTCGTTCTGGTAAAGCGTCGATCGATAGCGGCCCGGACGAACATCGGCCAAACGGAAATCACCTGTTGTGGAGGTTCGAGCCCAATACTCTGCCGTGTCATTACTCAGGCCGACCACAAGTGAGGTGCCTTGGACAGCTCCCCAGGCATGGCCTGACACCGAACCTCGCTCAGCGCTGCTCAAAAACCCTTCAAGCCCCAGCGTGTCGTTCAGAAAATCCAGGTTGGTCAGTACGGCCGACGGTGCTTCTCCTTGGGTAAACAGCAGACCATACGCACCGTGCAGACCGCCCCGGTAAGCTTCGGTCTGGGTATGGTTGGAAAACATGTAGTTGTACAACTCGTGAGTCTTTACGGTTTTCTGCGTGGCGATGTCCTTGAAAAACGGACCTCCCGAACTGAGCTCGCGATTGCCCATGAGCATATAAACAGCCACGCCCGGTCCTTTCACGCCGTGAAGGGGGTCATCAATCATGGGCTGTGCCGAATAGAACTTTGAACTGGTGCGTCCGTCCGGCAGCAAAAACACATCCTTGCCTTCAATCGCTGTGCCGACGTTGGAATCGGTTCCGTGATCGGCCTTGGGCAGCGTGCCGACATCGAGGCGCGCGACAAACCGCAACTCGCCAACCGGCAGCAAGGTGGGTGCGTACGTCGCCATGTAAATTGCATCGCGGCCTTTCACCGCCATGTAGTACTGCGTGAGATCGCCCGCGTGGGCGCTGATCACGATCACATCTCCGACGGTCCTGACAGCCACCTGCGCCGCGCCCAGGCCTGATGCAATCTGCGACGCTTTGGGCTCGCGGGTCTGTAATTCCTGACCCCGGTAGCGCATGGAAACCAGATCGCCGTTGCGCTCGTCCACGCTGAAGACCAACTGACTACCGGTGTCCACGACAATCCGCGGCGGGGTTCGAACGAACCCGAAGGATGCGCTTTGTGCCTCGCCGGCAAGACCGACCAGACAGCAAAAAGCGCAGCACAGCATCCAGATCAAACGAGGCATCAGGCGTACTCTCGGCATTTGGAATCGAAATCAGTCCTTGCCCGCACCGGCGTGCAGGGGCACTTGCGCCAATGCTTTTTCGGCAGACAAGGGCGTCACGAGGTATTGACGGTAGGGCGCGAACGCTTCAAGCACTGCGTCGTCTTGCGGGCGATAATCGTCGCCGCTCAGTTGTTGCAGGTTGGCGGCGCACGCTCTGCCTAGGGTGCGCTGGCATTCGTCATCGACAGATGCAGCGGCAGCGGTCGAGAACAGGGCGAACCCGGTGCCCGGCTGCTGGGTATCGTTGAACATAGGGTGTGTCACGCTTTCGAAGCCGTTCGCTTCGACCAGCAATTGCGAGGAGGGCGTGCGCGACATGATTGCGCCCTGATAGGTCATGCGAGCAAACACGTTGTTGACCAACTGAGCGATGACCGCAGCATCGTGCATGCCCCCCGCATGTGGCGCGCGACCTGAGGTGTCATGCACGTAATTGCGGGCCAGCGTCAACGTGTCATGGCTGCCGAGGAACAGCCACACCCAGTAATGATGGCCGTCGCAGGTCGAGGACCATGGCGTACGCCCGTCGAATTCGTTATCGGAAATTGTCACATGGGACGCCGCGCCGAAACCGGTCACGATCATCTGCCTGCCGATGCGCGCGAAGGTGTTGTGGTTGATCCAGACGCCGTCTGCGTCGTCGATGGTCAGCGCATCGCCGCCCCAGACCACCTGCGCATTGATGTCGGACAAGGTCAGGTTGCGAACGATAACGTTGTGGGCACCACTACCGATGAACAGGCCCATCCCCTGAATGCCTGCCTGTTTTCCCACTCCTTCCAACGTCTTGTTTGAACCGATTTTCAGACGCTGCAACCCGGCGTTGTCATAGGTCACGGAGGCAGGCGGCCTGGACTGGCAGAAGTTGTTTGCCCCGTTGAGCGCCAGTTGCGCTCCACCCTTGGGACAGGCCTTGACCATGCAGCCGGTCTCCGTGGTGGTAGCACTGCCGTTTGCCACAACGCTGCCACGAAAATCGAAAGTGCGGTCCAGCACTACTACGCGTGGTGTGGCGTCTGTGCAATGACCACGATGATCGTACGTGCTGCACAACGCCTGCTTGAGTTCATCAAGCGTCGCAGGATGCACAGCGGCAGCACTGCCGCCACCTGTGACATCTTTTGCAAAACCGTCGGGATGCTCGGCAGCCTGCAACAGCGAAGGTGTGACGAGAACGGCGCAACACAACGCAATACCCTGCAGCAGCGATCGACGCAAAAGAATCTCCTCACAGGCAGCAAACGAATCGTTGAAGGCCGATCATCCGACATTCAACGATTCGCCGGCGTGTAGATCGACGCTTCTTAAGCTGCTGTTCAGCCGCCCGTGTCTATTCACCGCCCTTCATGCGTCGCGCCATCAGGTAAATACCCAAGCCCGCCAGCGCACAGCCCGCGCCGATATAACCTGTGCTGGTCCAGCCAAGCCCTGCGGTGATCGCCATGCCGCCGAACCATGGACCCAAGGCATTGGCCAGGTTGAACGCAGCATGGTTGGAGGCCGCAGCCAGACTCGGCGCTTCGTGGGCGATGTCCATCAGACGAATCTGCAGCGGTGCGGCCAGCGCGACCATGGTGCCGACCAGCGCGATGCCGAGCAGTACGCCCCACAGCGAACCGGCGGCGAACGGGAAGAACAGCAGGACCGCCATCGACCAGATCAGCAGCACGCCAACAGCCTTGAACTGCATGCGGTCGAACAGCTTGCCACCTGCGACGTTGCCGATGATGCCGCCCACACCGAAGGCTGCCAGCCCGAAAGGAATCCACTGTGGTGAGACGCGCGTCACTTCGAGCATGGTCGGTGCCAGATAGCTGAACACGCAGAACATCCCGGCAAAGCCTACGGCACCGATGGCCAGCGCCATCCACACCTGCGGCTTGGTGAAAGCACCCAGTTCCTTGCGCGGATCGCTGCGCGGCTCGTCATGACGGTCCGGTACGAATTGCCAGACCAGTGCGATGGTGCAGAGGGCAATCAGGCCCACCAGCGCGAACGCCGAACGCCAGCCGAAGAACTGACCAAGAAAGGTCGCAATCGGGTTACCCAACAACATCGCCAGCGTCAGGCCCATCATCACCCGCGCCACCGCGCCAGCCCGTTGGTTGTCCGGCACCATGCTGGACGCCACCACCGCAGCGATACCGAAGTAGGCTCCGTGAGGCAGGCCGCTGATGAAACGGAAGGCCACCAGACTGCCAAAGGTCGGCGTGAAGGCCGTGGCCACGTTGCCAATCGCGTAGAGCGCCATCAGCAACAACAGCATGTGTTTGCGCAACAGTTTGGCGCCGAGGATCGTCAGCAGCGGGGCGCCTACCATCACACCAAGGGCGTAGGCGCTGATGGCATGCCCGACCTGAGGTTCGCTCAGGTGCAGATTATTGGCGATGTCAGGCATCAGGCCCATGATTGCGAACTCGCCCGTACCGATGGCGAAGCTGCCCACGGCCATGGCCGCTTCCATTTTGCCAGCGGCGCGCGCGGGCAGAACGTGCCCGTTTTTTTGCTGAATCGACATGCGTCGCTCCGTTTTTAAGGATTACCAAACCAAAAACGCCGATGGCATGCGCGCATCGGCGAAGGGTTCTAGAACAGCGATTGCCGAGAGAGTTCCGGCCAAGTCAGCGGCGCATTGCGAAAGGCGCGGTTCGATGTCAGATGCGGAAGCTTCCCACAAGTTGTGTCAGACGGGCCGACTGTCGTTCCAGATCAGTACAGGCGCGCAGCGTTGCGTTGAGGTTTTCCACGCCTTCCTGGTTCAGGGTATTGATCTGGGTGATGTCAACGTTGATGGCTTCCACCACTGAGGTCTGTTCTTCGGTCGCTGTGGCCACCGATTGGTTCATGCCGTCGATTTCACCGATGCGCACACTGACGCTCTCAAGACTGGCAACGGCCTGATTGGCGATGCCGACCGTCTCGATGCTTTCACGCTGGCTGTCGGTCATGATTGCAACCGCTTCCCGAGCGCCGGACTGCAATTGCTCGATCATTTCCTGCACCTGACTGGCAGACTCCTGGGTGCGATGGGCCAGGCTGCGCACTTCATCTGCGACCACGGCAAAGCCTCGTCCTGCCTCGCCGGCGCGCGCGGCTTCAATTGCGGCATTCAGGGCCAGCAGATTGGTCTGTTGAGAGATGCCGGTGATCACTTCCAGAATCTGACCGATGTTGGCCGTTTTCGTGTTGAGTGCTTCTATCTCGTCACTGGCGCCACTGATCCGCGACGACAGGCGGTTCATTGCAGCGATGTTCTTGCCCACCACTTCCTGTCCATTGGAGGCGAGGGTACGGGCATCGCTCGAATGGCCCGAGGCCCGTGCGGCATTCTGTGCGATCTCTTGGGCGGCCGCGCCCAGTTCGTTAATGGCCGCCGCCACGCTGCTGGTGCGATTGGCTTGCTGATCGGAGTTGAGCATGGAGGAGTTCGATGCGCTCACGACCCTCAGTGCGACTTCGTTGAGCTGGGTTGTGGAAGACGCGACCTCACGCATGGAGTCGTGAATACGCTCCACAAACAGATTGAAACCATTGCCCAGGTAGCCGAACTCGTCCTGGCTCTGAATGACCAGACGCTTGGTCAGGTCGCCTTCGCCTGCGGCGATGTCATGCATGGCACGGCCCATCAGGTTCAGCGGGCGCATCAGCACACTCAGCAGCATCCCGAGAAGACCGATGATCAGCACCACAGCGATGACCGTGGCCACGATTGCCGAGTTTCGGAACTCGCTCAGCGCAGCATACGCTTTGCTTTTGTCCATCGCCACGCCGACATACCAGTCGACCGAGGGCAGCCCGTTCACGTGAGCAAACGTCAGAATCTGGTTCTTGCCGGCGAATTCGCTTTCACTGAGTTCCTGCGACAGTCCGGGTGTGCTGACCGGATAGACTTCAGCCAGCGTTTTCATGGCCAGTGAAGCGTCAGGGTGGACCAGAATGCGACCATTGGCATCGACCAGAAATGCGTAGCCATCGTTGTGCAGGCGCAGCGAACTGATCATTTTTACCAGAGTTTCCAGGCTCAAATCTCCACCGACGACGCCTGACACTCCCGACGCGGATTTGACAGGTGTTGCAATGGTGACGATCAGGCCCTTGGTGACCGCATCGAGATAGGGCTCGGTGAGCGTCGTCTTGCCCGCTGCGATGGCGCCGGTGTACCAGGGCCGGGTTCTGGGATCATAGTCACCCGGCATATCGTCAGGAGGCTGGGTGCTGAAAGAACCGTCTTTCTTGCCCACGTAAATGCTCATGAATGTAGAAAGCAGAGTCGGCTGGCCAAGGGCAATATTCTGCGCCTCGCTCGATTGAGGAACGGCTGCGTTCTCCGCGAGATTTTCCACCAGCAGGATCCGCCCTGAAAGCCAGTTGCGGATGTTGCCCGCCGTGCTGTCACCTGTCTGGTTCAGGTTTTCTTTCAATTGCGCGCGCAGAGCATTGCGTTGCAGGTAGTCGTTGTAAAACGTGAACGATGTGAACGCCGCGATGACGACGAGGGAGGCAGCCAACAGAATCTTGTGGCTGAATTTCAGGGTTCTGGTCATGCGAATACGAGCCTTTGAAGTGTCTAGCGCGGTGGTTTTATGTTGCTGAGTCACTTCGGCGCTTATCGGCGGCTACCCTGATTAATAAATGCCGCTCGTCATATAGCTGTCCCGGAACCGACACATGACGCACATCTGTTACTCGCGATCGGCCGTTGTAACCGCCTTCCGATACCCAAGACAAATGCAGAAAATATAATATTAATATGCATACATGATGAATATTAATAATATTAGCTTATGCATAAATAGAATTATATTTTCAGTATTCATTCCGTTATGTTGCAGTTCTACGGCCTACCCCTTACCCCGGATGGTACCAATCGCGATCAAGAATCTGCGCACCATGCCGCAGAACGCAGCCACGGCCAACCGCCAAAAACTGCGCGGCATGACAGGGTGATCACCGCTGATCCCTGTAGCAGAGTCGTTGGAAGGGAGTTCGACGTATGTTGCTTTTCCACCCTCGTCATTCGCTGTTCATGTTCAGCGCTACCAGTCCTGTGCGTCCTGCACCCATCTTGCTGTTTTCCGGCGCTCCGCCTCCTGCATAGCTTCGACGGCTGAGCACCTCAGGCTGTCGTGCGCGTTGCGCGTGTACGCGGCAAAGGACGTCCTCCACCAAGCAACTTTATAGAGAGCGCTGTTCAGGTGACGGCGCAAGTACCCGACCGCGCGAGCTGGAAGCATGGCCGATGATGACGGCCATTCTGGAGTGGACATGAAACGAGTCATACAACACGCCCGAAGCCGGGTCTCGCTCATAGGGTTCAGCCCCTTGGCCGTCGCCATCGGCGGCGCACTGCTGTCAGACGGTAGTCAGGCGCAAGGTGCGCCCGCCAGCGAAAACAGCACGC
>Ga0065712_10067822_pt1 | contig 28686 bp, 20 predicted proteins | sample MisRhiReplicate1_FD_59099 | JGI IMG/M metagenome (GOLD analysis project Ga0065712, IMG submission 59099) | Miscanthus rhizosphere microbial communities from Kellogg Biological Station, MSU, sample Rhizosphere Soil Replicate 1: eDNA_1 v3... | ecosystem: Host-associated > Plants > Roots >...
GCCGTCCACGTAGTTCTCGAAATCGATGATGCCGATCTCGGGATCGTCGCTGGCCTCGACAACCGCCGCGCCGGCACCGTCACCAAAGATCACGCACGTCGTTCGATCGGTGTAATCGATGATGCTCGACATCACGTCCGCACCAATCACCAGCGCATGCTTGCTCGCGCCGGTGGCCACCATCTGCGCGGCTGTCGTCAGCGCATAGGTGAATCCCGAACACGCGGCGAACAGGTCGTAGCCCCACGCCCGCGACGCACCGATCTTGTGCTGCACCAGACACGCCGTGCTCGGAAAGAGCGTATCCGGCGTCGTCGTGCCGACGACAATGAAGTCGATGTCGTCGGGCGTGAGCCCAGCCCGTTCGATGGCTTTCTTGGCGGCTTCAGTCGCCAGGTCGGACGTCGCGACGCCGGGATCGACGATGTGGCGCTCACGAATGCCGGTCCGCTGCAAGATCCACTCGTCGCTCGTCTCGACCATCTTTTCGAGATCGGCGTTGGTGAGTACCTTGGGCGGCACATAGGTGGCCAGACTGGCGATGCGCGCACGGCCGACCGTGCGCGGCTTGTCCACCGTAGCCTTCGCGGAGGTGGAGGCAGCGTTTACCACAGGCGAGAATCCCTTCCAGGGGCGGTGAGCCCGAAATATTCATAGGCACGCGACGTGGCGACGCGGCCACGCGGCGTGCGATCGAGAAAACCGGCCTGAATCAGGAACGGTTCGTAGATGTCTTCAATCGCGTCTCTCTCTTCGTTGATGGCGGCGGCGATGCTGTTGACGCCGACCGGACCACCGCTGAATTTGTCGATGATCGTCCGCAGCAGCTTGCGATCGACTTCGTCGAAACCGTGGTCGTCCACTTCGAGCAGCGCCAGTGCAGCGCGTGCAACCTCGCCGGTCACGACTCCATCCGCCCGCACTTGCGCGTAATCGCGGACACGGCGCAACAGTCGGTTGGCGATACGCGGGGTTCCGCGCGAGCGGCGCGCGATCTCGATCGCCGCATCAGGCAGCACAGTAACACCGAGAATCCGCGCCGATCGACGAACGATTTCTTCGACGTCGGTCTCCGTGTAGAAGTCGAGGCGATGCACGATGCCGAACCGCGCGCGCAGTGGCGATGTCAGCAGCCCGGCACGAGTGGTCGCGCCAATCAAAGTGAACTTCTGCAGTGGCACTTTGACCGACCGCGCACTTGGCCCCTGACCGATGACGATGTCGAGCTCGTAATCCTCCATCGCGGGATAGAGAATCTCTTCAATCGCCGGCGCCATCCGATGGATCTCGTCGATGAAGAGCACCGCATGCTCCTGGAGATCGGTGAGCATGCCGGCGAGGTCACCGGGACGTTCGATGACCGGGCCTGCGGTGGCGCGGACCGGAACACCCATCTCGTTGCCGATCACATAGGCGAGCGTGGTCTTGCCAAGACCCGGCGGTCCATACAACAGAACGTGATCCAGCGCTTCGCGACGACCGCGTGCCGCGGCAATCGCCACCTGCAGATTGTCTCTGAGCCGGTCCTGTCCAATGTATTCGTCAAGCGACCGCGGACGCAGTCCGGCTTCGTACTGCGCCTCATCGTCCGATGGTCTCGAGGTCACGAAACGGTCGGTCACCGGTGGGCGTCCTTCTCGAGCAGCGCACACAGCGCGTGGCCAAGGACCATGTGCATCTCCTGAACTCGAGCGGTGCTCGTCGACGGGACGAAGACGCGGTGGTCCACCAGCCCGGCGATCCGGCCGCCACCATCGCCGGCAAATCCCACCGTCACGGCGCCGGCCGCACGCGCCGCGATCAATCCTCGAATCACGTTCTCGCTGTTCCCTGAGGTCGAAATGCCAATCGCGACATCACCGGCGAGGCACAGCGCTTCGACTTGACGCGCGAACAGATCGTCGAAGCCGAAGTCATTGCCAATCGCGGTGATCGCCGAGGTATCGGTGGTCAGGGCGATGGCCGCCATCGGCCGCCGGTGCCCGCTGTCGCGGTTGTATCTGACAACGAGCTCGGTAGCGATGTGCTGTGCCGCGGCGGCGGCGCCGCCATTTCCGAAGAGCAGCAACTTGTGACCGGACCGCAGGGCCTGCGCACACGCCGCGACGAGGCGAGGGAACTCCGTGGCCATCGATTCTCGTGTACGCGCGGCGACGGCCGTGTGTTCGGCGATTTCGGCCTCGAGATATTCGGCGGCGTTTACGCTGGTGGTCATGTCGGTGCGCACGCGCTTACCGCATCAGCTCACGGAGCGCCGTGCGCACCGCGTGCTCGAAAGAAGCGTTCGGATCGGATTTCACCGTCGCATCGATGGCCTTCTCGGCCTGCTGCCGATGATAGCCGAGGTTGAGCAGGGCCGAGAGCAGGTCAGTGCGCAGCTGATCCGCGGGCGATGAGGTCGGCTCAGCGCCAGCCGCGACGGGCACGGCCACCTGCTTCAATCGATCTTTGAGCTCGAGAACGATGCGTTCGGCGGTCTTCTTGCCAATGCCTGGGATCGCCGTCAGCCGCGCGACATCGGCGCGCTGCACTGCAGCAATCAGATCGCGCGTCTCCATGCCAGACAAGACGACGATCGCCAGCTTCGGACCGATACCGCTGATCGCGATCAAGCGCTCGAAGAGTTGCCGCTCCACCTCGGTGAGAAACCCATACAACTGCAAGGCGTCTTCGCGCACGTGCGTGTACACGCGCAGCGAAACCTCCTCGCCTTCCTCACCGAGGTTGTAGAACGTGGAGAGTGGCACGTGAACGTCGTAGCCCACACCGCCGACATCGACAGTCACCGCGTTCGGTTGCTTGTCGTGAACGCGGCCACGAAGAAATGAAATCATCCGTGCGCGGGAGGACGGTAGTGCCGCCAGGATTTCGGCAACTTTTTCAGGCGAGTCTGCAGACTCGCCTCTACGGAATCGTCTTCGTAGAGGCGGGTCTTTAGACCCTCCTGCTTTAGACCCGCTTTGAATACACCCGAATGCACGTGGCAGATGGCCACGGCTAGCGCATCGGATGCGTCATACGGTGTCGGCGGTTGTGCGAGCCCAAGCAGCAGCTTGATCATGTGCTGCACCTGACGCTTCTCCGCGCGCCCGTAGCCAACCACCGCCCGCTTCACCTCTGCGGGCGTGTACTCGACGATCGTGCAACCCGCTTCGACAGCCGCAAGGAGTGCGACGCCGCGTGCGTGCCCAAGCTTCAGAGCGCTGCGCGCGTTGACCGCATGAAACACGCTCTCGACGGCGACGCAGTCGGGCCGCGTCTTCGCCAACAGCGCAACGAGTTCACGATGAATGCGAGCGAGGCGAGCGGGAAAGGCATCTCCTGCGGAGGCCGTTATAGCACCGCAGGTCACGAGGCGATGACGGCGTCCGTCCGTCTCCACGCAGCCGTAGCCGGTGCGCTCGGAGCCGGGGTCGATGCCGACGATTCTCACGCCAGGGAAGCCTCGATCTCCTTCTCTTCGATGTCGAAGTTCGCCCACACGTGCTGCACGTCGTCGTGGTCGTCCAGGGCTTCCATCAGCTTCAACATGACCGAGGCGTCCTTGCCCGTGAGCTTCACGTAGTTCTGGGGGATCATCGCGACCTCGGCGCTGGCCGGCTCGAGACCGAGCGCCTTTACCGCGTCGCGCACGCTTTCGAAGCTGTCAGGCGGACACACGATTTCCCACACGCTGCCGTCGTCGCCCATGTCGTCGGCGCCCGCTTCGAGCGCAACCTCGAGGAGCTTTTCCTCGTCGGCCTTGTCCTTCTCGACGAGCACCTGACCCTTACGATGGAACATCCAGGCGACGCTGTTCTCGGCCGCCAGGTTGCCGTTGTATTTCCCCAGCAGGTGGCGAATCTCGCCGACCGTGCGGTTCTTGTTGTCGGTGAGCGACTGAATCAGGAGTGCCACGCCGCCGGGCCCGTAGCCTTCGTAGGTGATCTCTTCATACGAGACGCCCGGCTCTTCGCCCGTACCACGCCGAATGGCGCGCTCGATGTTCTCGCGCGGCATGTTGTTCGACTTGGCGTCGGCAATGATGGTGCGGAGCCGCGGGTTGGTACCCGGGTCGCCACCGCCGTTTCGAGCGGCAACAGTCAGTTCTTTGATGATGCGCGTGAAGGCCTTGCCGCGCTTGGCGTCGGCGGCGCCCTTCTTGTGCTTGATTGTGTGCCACTTGGAATGGCCAGACATGGGCTAAAACTCCAGCAAATACGGGGAAATCCGGACCGGGCATTTTACCACGCAGCCCGATCCGCCCTGCTTGTGTCAGCGTTGCGGAGCGCGAGCGAGAATCACCCAGACATCGGCGCGGGGATCCCACGCCCGACCGCGATAATCCCCCAGAAGTGCGGTGATCTCAAAACCGGACTTTTCAAGGCGGCGGACCATCTGCGGCACTGAAAGAGTGCGAAACGTCAGGGCAAAGCGGTGGACGCGCTTCCTGCTGCCACTCCGCTCGGTGAACTCCTGTTCGAAGATCGTCAGATGGCGCGCGGGATCCTGACGCACGGTCTCGACGAGCGTGACATGCGCACCACCACGGCGACCGCGCCATCCCTTGAGACTCAACCGCTTCTTGTACTCCTTCCACGAGGGCAGGTCGGCCACTAGCTCGATGCCGAAGGTGCCGCCAGGTTCGAGCACCCGATGCACTTCGGCGAGCGTCGCCTTCAGGTCTCGCTCGCGGAGCAGCGACTGCAAGATACCGTAGGGTGCCATCACCATCGAAAAGCGTGGACCCGGAAATGGCGTGAACCTGATGTCGCCGCGGATCAGCGAAATGTTTTCTGTGAGACGCGCTCGTTTCGTGCGGGCACGGGCACGCGCCAGCATCGGCTCGGATCGATCGATGCCGATAAGACGGACACCGGCGCGGCCGAGCGGCAACGAGATGCGGCCTGTGCCGCATCCCAACTCGAGAACGGGACCACCTGCTTGCAAGGCGAGATTCCGCCAGAAGGGAACGTCACGCTTGCCAAGCGTGCGCGCGTTCTCCCAGTCGTAGAACGGGGCGTACTCGTCCCAGCCCTCGTGGCCCTCCACTACGCCTTCTGCCCCACGGTGGCGAAGAGCATCGTGTTTTGAATCTCGACGAAGGAGGACCCGGCGGCATTCGCTTCGCGCTCGTATCCCGTGAGCACGTCAAGGTACTCGCGCCCGAGCCACGCCGCGGCATCTGACCGTGCGGTTCGAAGCGCGCTTTCGACCGCTTCACGTCGCGCCTGCCAGGTTGACGCCGGCGGCGGCCCGAGAATCGTCCGTGACACAGGAAACAGTCGCACGGAGAGCGGTTCGATGCCGTGCCGCGCGAATCGTTCGGGAAGTGTCGGTCCGATGGTGGTGCGCTCACCGCGCGGGCCATCCAAGGCTGCTAAGAACTGCGCGGACAACTCGAAGGCGCGCCGTCCGATCGGCGTCGAACTGAACCCATATCGCGCCGTGTTGTCGGGTTCAACGGCCAGCACTCGCCCATTCGCCGCCGTCACACGCGCAAACTCCCCGATCGCGGTATCCACCTGGTCGATGTGCTGCAGGACCGCGACGGAATAGATGGAATCGAACGCGCCATCCTTGAAGGGCAGACGGCGGGCATCTGCAGCCGCAAACCCGACGCGCTGATTGTGCGAGAGCGTTTCCTGCCGCGCCACGGCGACCTTTGACGGCACGAGATCCACACCGAAGAGACGCAACTGAGAAATGTGCAGGCGTCCGATCTCGACTTCAGCGAGTCCCTCGCCGCAGCCGACGTCGAGGATCCGGTTGCCAGGCCGTGGTGCCAGCGTCTCTTCGAGGAATGCGGTGAAGGCATCGTCCCACCACGCTTCGCGCAGATGCTTGAGCGTCGCGGATGTGAGCGCGTCGATAGAGGCGGCCATCAGTCTGTTCAGTCCGATACGGCGAGTTCGCCTGGGACGATCGGTCGGGTGCGCGGCAACAATCCGCGACGCGACATGTGCCCAACCACTGCGAGGATGCTCACAAACACCACGAGCTTGACGCTATCGCCGGCACGGCTATGAGGCAGCACCTTCCACAACAACCAGAGGATCGGCTGCGCGATCGCAACCGCCCACACCGATCCATAGAAGTAGCGGCGTTCGTGTCCTTCTCCTTTGGTCGATCGCTTGACGCGCGGTAAATAGCCAAGCGCGCCAATCAACCACATCGACCCGGCAATCGGGAAATAGGCGACCTCGTACATCTGCTTCAGGCGCCACTCTCCTGTCAGGACGGCATAGGTCAGGCCGGCGATGTTCAACACCGCGAATGCGACGACCTCTCCCCACGCGGTCGTGTAGCACACACGTCGATACAGAGGGTTCGGCCGATCTTCAGTGAAGCGAATGATGTACGGCCTTGGTTCGCAGCCCGGCAACTTGCCGCGCAGGCCGGCGATCGCGGTGCCGATCAGCACCAGGCCCAGCCAGGTCAGGAGGCGCGAATCGAAGCCGCGTTCGAAGAGATCAAAGGTCAGCGGCCCTGGGGCGATGAAGAACACAAAGATCCAGATCGGCCAGTGATTGAACCGGTAGTACAGCTTGTTCCGGTGACGAATTTTCCGGTCGACGTCGCGCTCAATGTAGAGGGAGTCTGTGGCGAACTGTGGTTCCGTAGACATCAGCACCGGAATCTTATCAGCGGGCGACGCGACCTTCGTCCATGATCAGCACCCGATGCGCACACGCCCCGGCGAATTCCTCGTCGTGCGTCGCGATCACGAGCGTGCGTCCCTCAGACGCGAGCTGACGCAGCGTGGTGGCCAGCTCGCCACGTCGCGCCGGGTCGAGCGACGCCGTCGGCTCGTCCATCAACAGCAGCGGTGGGCCAACAGCCAGGGCGCGGGCAATCGCCACACGCTGAGCCTCTCCGCCGGACAGTTCGCGCGGCACCGCATCCGCTCTGGCGCCGACCCCCAGATGGTCAAGCAACTCGCGTGCTTTTCGCTCGGCTTCGCGCTGCGGCTGTCGCTGCACGTGCACCAGCGCCAGCCAGACGTTGTGAAGCGCGGTGAGATGCTCGAAGAGGTGATGAAACTGAAAGACCATGCCGACCCGACGGTGCAGTTCGCGCAAGGCCTCGCCGCGCGGCAGAGGTCCAGCCGACAGCTGCAAGCCGTCGACGGCCACGCTTCCGGCAGCAATCGGATCGAGTCCCGCGAGGGCACGAAGCACGCTGGTTTTGCCAGCCCCGGACGCACCCATCACCGCGACGATTTCTCCGCGCGCGACGTCCAGCGACACGCCACGCACGACGGACCTCGCACCCCGCCGCACTTCGAGATCGCGAACGGTCAGGACACTCATGCCCGCCGCCACGTACGCTCCAAGCGCCGGGCGAGATGCGACACCGGCAGCGACAACACCAGATACAGCGCGGCGCACAACAAACCGGGCACGAACCAGGTCCCGATATTCGACGCAAAGATCGTCGTCTGCTTCGTGAGCTCGACGACGGTGATCAGCGAGACGAGTGAGCTGTCCTTCAACAGCGCGACGAAGTCATTGGTCATCGGCGCCAGCGCAAGACGAAGCGCCTGCGGCCCTCGGATGAGCATCAACGTCTGACGATCGCTGAATCCAAGCGTGCGTGCCGCGTCGAGTTGGCCGGGCGGGACGGACTCGAGGGCGCTTCGATAGATCTCACTTTCGTAGGCACCGTAGTTCAAACCCAGCCCGATGAGCGCGGCAAGAAAAGCCGGCAGCTGCACGACCGTGGCAAGACCGTAATAGATCACAAACAACTGCAGCAGTAGCGGCGTCCCTCGAATCAGCTCGACCCAACCAGTCAGCAATGCCCTGAGTGGTGCTGGACCATACACGCGCCCACTCGCAATCAATACACCGATGACGATCGCCAGCGCCATCGACGACACCGACAACACGAGCGTGATAACGGTGGCAGTCAGCAGCGATGGCAGATACCGCACCGTCGCATCCCACACCGACAACTGCGCTGCCGTACTCTGCGTCTGCGGAGCCGGCCCGGATTCATCGGCTGTGACACGCGCATACAAGTTGCGCTGATCCTCGTTCCACATCTTCCATCGCCGGAAGATCGCCTCGAGCCTGCCGTCGCGCATCGCCTGCTTGAGGATCGCGTCGATCTGATTCCGCAGCCCGGTGTTCTGTGGCGCCAGGATCCCGACGTAGTAACCCACACCGACACTCGTGGGCTGGTTGGTGAGCGCTGGATGACGACGGACGCCACGCTCGGCGAGCACTTCGTCGAGCAGCACGGCATCTACACGCCCGACCGCCAGGTCCGTATACGGGTGCACATCGTCCTCGTATGGAACGACGACGACTCCATGTTCCTTTTCAGCAGCGGTGAGCAGATCGAAGGCCAGCGTTGCCGCCAGCGTCGCGACACGCCGTCCGCGTAGATCGGCGAGTGTTCGATAACGCGCGGCATCCGCGGCGCGCACCGTCAGGATCTCCCGAAATCGATAGTACGGAACCGTGACGGCCAGCCGTGTGCGTCGTGCGAAGCTGTCTTCGATGCCGCTCAGCCCGATGTCGAAGTCGCCGCGCGCAACTGACGCATCGATAGTGGTGAAGCCGGTCTGAATGAAGCGCGGCCGGCGGTTCAGACCTTCGGCGAGCATCGACGCGATGTCGACCTCGAAGCCAACGACGCGCGTGGGATCGCTGGGATCGGCTTCGACAAACGGCGCACCACCTTCAGCGTCGCCGCCCCAGCGGAGCTCGGGCGTTTGCGCCGCGATGTTCACGGCCAGGAGCGCCGCGACGCCCACACACATGACGGCGCGCGCGGACACGCGCGCGATGATTCTCGAGCGCCACTGGTGATCCATCGAAGGGAAGAAAAACAATTGTGCCAGAGTATGTCTCATGCGTGAGTGGAACGCTGAGACGTATCACCGCGTCTCGAATCCGCAGTTCGACTGGGGCACTGTCGTGCTCGCGCGGCTGACGCTCGACGGCGACGAGTGCGTGCTCGACGTCGGCTGCGGCACTGGACGGTTGACTGCGCAGTTGATCGAGCGCGTGCCGCGCGGCCGCGTCATCGGGATCGATCAGTCGTCGAACATGGTGAGTGTCGCGCGCGACTACTTGAACACCCACGGTGATCGCGTTCAGCTGCTCGTCGCGGACGCGGCGTCACTGCCGATCCTCGAGCAGGCCGATGCGGTGTTCAGCACCGCAACGTTTCACTGGGTACTCGACCACCCCCGTCTCTTCAGGAGTCTTCACGATGCGTTGAAGCCGGGCGGGCGTCTGGTAGCTCAGTGCGGGGGCGCGGGGAATCTCGCGCGCATCCATCATCGAACCGAGGTGTTGATGCGCGAGGCGGCGTTCGCCCCCTACTTCGCGAAATGGTCAAACCCGTGGGAGTTTGCCGATGCGGAGACGACCGCCCGCCGGCTTGCCGATGCCGGCTTCGAAGACATCCACACATCGATCGAACAATCGCCCGTCGTCTTTCCGAACGCCGAGACCTTTGGAACGTTCGTCACGAACGTCATCTGCCGTCCGCACCTGGCCCATTTGCCTGATGCGACGAAGGACGCGTTCATCGATCGCCTGACGCAGTTGGCGGCGAGCGACGAGCCACGATTCGAACTGGATTACTGGCGGCTGAATCTCAGCGCACGAAGACCGCGTCGGCACGGACTCGAGGGAGATTAGCCCTCTCGTTTTCGTCGCTCGAGTTCATCGAGCGTCCTCGGCCAATCCTCGCGCAACAAACGTGACAGCGATCGATCCGCCAGAAGGCGGCCGCCCGTCTGACAGGTGACGCAGTAGTTGGCTTCGTTATCCGCGTAAACGATCCGCTGCACCGGAGACCCGCACACTGGACACGGTTTTCCGTACCGGCCATGTACCGCCATGCCTTCCCGAAACGCCGTCACCTTCTCCGGGAAGTCGTCGCCCGTCTCCTCCTGCAGGCGCTGCATCCATGTCGTCAGCGTGGCGCGCGTCGCGTCGTAAAGGCGACGGGATTCTTCGGCCGTCAGACCGGCCGTTTGCTTGAACGGAGACAGACGCGCCGCGTGAAGGATCTCGTCCGAATACGCATTTCCGATCCCGCTGAACAGATGAGGATCGGTGAGGGCGCGTTTGAGCGTGTGATTGTCTCGACGAAGGGCCTCGTCGAAGGTGGCAAAGTCTGCCTCCAACACCTCCAGGCCACCCGGGTCATGCTGCGAGAGGGCCTCTTTCCCCTGAACGACATGTAAAGAGGCGCGCCGCTTGGTGCCCGCTTCGGTGAGAACCAGCGTTCCGTGGGCGAAGTCGAGTGCAAGAAGGCCAACCTTGCCCGGAATCGGTGCGCGAGGCGGCTTCCATCGAAACCGCCCGGCAATCATCAAGTGGAGGACCAGAAACGTATCGCCTTCCATCGCGAACACGATTCGCTTGCCCATACGGCGCAGCGCCACGACCCTGCGACCGCGAATCGAGTCGAGCGGCGGGTCGATGGAACGGAGCAGAAAGGGGGACACCAGCCGCACGTTCTCAATCGTGTGGCCGACGACGCGCGGGCGAAGCGCGTGCAGATAGAGCTGGATGTCTGGGAGTTCGGGCACGCGCTGGACAGTCTAGCCGCTTGCGAAAGCGGAGACGTCCAGAGCGACGAAGCCCATGATCACAAAACGAGCCGCGCGGCGGGATATGCCGCGCGGCTCAGGGCTTTGGGATAACGGAAACGACTGTTCGTCTAGTCGGACCGACCGTTTTAGGCCATGCGACGGCGAAGCGCCGCGAGACCGAACAGGCCAATTCCAAGGAGCGAGAGCGTTGCGGGCTCAGGCACTGTGGAGAATCCGCCAAAGAGCGAGACGTGCGAGATCGATCCGTTGCTCGGCCAGAAACCACTGAGATTGATGGTGTCCTGACCATTCCATCCCAGTTCGTCCAGGTCGAACAGGTACCACGCGGGGCTCTGGTTGCCGTCCTTGACGAACAGGAACGTCTGTCCGGTCAAATACGCGCCACCGTTCCACACGATGCTGCCACCTGACACATCGCCATTGAAGGTGGTCGTGTAGGAACCGGCCAACGGCCCCTCTTCGCTACCGCCCGCGTTCTGCTTGTACTGCTCCGTTCCTAGCACACAAGCGCACGCGGTGGCAGCCTCAGCGAGGGCTCCAGGCGTATTGTTGACACTTCCCGTGAACTGCGAGCCGGGGATCCCGGTGCTCGGAGTAATCTCCAGCGCTTGCACACTTGAAACTGGCACCAGCATCGCTGCTGCCATTACAAACACACCGACAAAATTCTTCATACTATCCCTTAGCCCTTTCGATTGAATTCGACTGCCATCAACCTGAGCAACAATCGAACCATAATTCTCAGAACTGTTCTGCCCTTGTCTTTTCAACGACTTATACCGTCCCTCGAGTTTGACCAAGCTCAAGAAGTCAACCTCTAGGCGAACCTTTGTTCAACGAACGAAGCATCTCCGTGTCCAGGGGGCGACTAATTTCTCAAGCGAAAGACGGCTAAGTCGAAGCCGATTGAAGTCACCAAAGAGCAACTCTGAAGCCAAGACAACGAAGCAAGGCTTGATGTTGATTTTCAATGACTTACGAAATCGAAGCCGCGTTGAAGTCACTGAACGAGCAGACTTAAGAATGCTCGCGCGATGAACTAAGAACCTTTCAGCTGCGACGCGAAGAGACTGTCGCGCAATCCGCTCGTCGAATCGCTATCATGGTGATCGTTCCTCGTTCGGAACGCCTCCGGAAACTACGCTCGCGACGATAAGCGGACCTATGCGAATACTGTCGCCATTCACCGGCGGTCGGCACCATGCTGTATCGATGCGCCGCGTCATCGGCGCACTGGCGAGCGCCGTCCTCCTCACCGCGTGTACCGATCCGCAAGTCAAGAAGCAGCAGTATTTCGAGAACGGAAACAGCTACTTCGAAAAAAAGATGTACGGTGAGGCGATCGTCGAATACCGAAACGCGGTCGCTCTAGATGCGACGTTCGGCGAGGCGCGCAAGAAGCTCGCGGAAGCGCTCACCCACACCGGCGATGCCGCCGCAGCGCTCGGCGAGTACGTCCGAGCGGCCGACTTGTTGCCGAACGACGTTGAGACACAAATAGATGCAGGAACGCTGCTGCTCGGCACTCGAAAGCCGCAGGAGGCGCTTCAACGCGCCGAGGCGGCCCTCAAGGTCGAACCCGGTAACGTCCAGGCGTTGATCCTTCGTGGCAGTGCGCTGTCCGGACTCACGTCCTACGACGAAGCGTTGAAATCGATCGAGGGTGCGATTCAGCTCGACCCGCAACGCGGGCGCTCTTATAGCAGCCTGGCATTGATACAGCTCGCGCAAGGCGACAGAGAAAAGGCGGAGACCGCATTCCGAAAAGCCGTGGAGTTGTCACCAAAGGACGTGCAGGTGCACATGGCCCTCGGAAATTTCTATTGGGCGGCTGGCCAAGTCCAGGACGCCGAGCGCGCGTTTCGGACGGCGTTGACGATCGAGCCTGCCAATAAACCCGTCAATCGCTTCATGGCGTCGCTGATGGTGTCATCCGGCCGACGGGTCGAGGCAGAACAGTATGTTCTCCGCATCGCTGACTCGGACTCGAATCCCCTGGACGTCCTGGCTCTCGCGGACTACTACCTCATGATGGATCGTCCCAAGGACGCCATCGCGCGACTCGAGAAGCTCCCGAATACCCAGGCCCCGATCGTCGTTCATCGTCTCGCGCGGGCCTACTCCGCGTCCGGCGACCAGACCAAAGCGCTGGCACTCGTCGAGGAGGCGCTGAAGACGAACGCGAAAGACGCCACTGCGCTCTCGCTGAAGAGCACCTTGCTTTTTCGCGCCGGTCAATACGACGCAGCGTTAGCTGCAGCGCAGGCGGCGGTGTCTGCGGATCCATCCTCGGCAGACGCGCAGTTTGCTGTCGGTCGGCTCTATGCGATCCGCGGCGACGAATATGCGGCCCGAACGGCGTTCCGCGAAACGATTCGCATCAACCCGCGCGCCGCAGCCGCGCAGGTCGCGCTCGCCAACATCGAAGCGCAGGCCGGCGCGACGGAAGCCGCCGCCCGGCTGGCGATGGAAGCTGCGAAGAATCAGCCGAACAGCCCGTCGGCGCGGCTCGCGCTCGTTCGGAATCTCATTGCCACACGGGAGTTCGACCGCGCCGGACAGGAAATCAGGACGCTCGTAGCTGCCCTTCCCAACGATGCCACCGTTCGCGCACAGGAAGGGCGGTTGGCGCTGGCCAAGAATGACCTGACCGTCGCGCGCGTCGCGCTCGATCACGCCCGCACGCTGGATCCAGCGTCATTCGAAGTCGCCAGTCTGCTTGTCGCGCTCGACCTCCGCCAGAACAACACCGCCGGCGCAAAAGCTCGAGTCGAGGAGCTCGTGAAGAGCCAGCCGACAACAGACACGCGGCTGTTGGCCGCACGGACCTACACCGCAATCAAGGAACCCGAAGCAGCGGAAAAAATGCTGCGCGCCACGATCGAGATGGACCCCTCGATCGTGACGACGTACGACATGCTGGGGCGGCTGTATATGAGCCAGGGCAAACTCGATCAGGCCCTCACCCAGTTCGAGACGCTCGCCCAGAAGCAGTCGCGACCCGTCGAAGCACTGACGATGGCCGGGATGATCCTGCGCCAGCAGGGGAAGAACGACCTCGCACGGGCGCGGTACGAACAGGCACTAGGACTAGATCCGAATGCGGCGACGGCGGCCAACAACCTCGCCTGGATGTTGACGGAATCGGGCGAGGACCTCGACCGCGCTGTCGACCTGGCCAGGATCGCGACGGCGGCCTCACCCGACGCGCCCGCCGTCATGGACACGCTCGGTTGGGCATGGCTCAAGAAACGCGAGCCACGTCTGGCGATCCCACTTTTCCAGCGCTGTGTGGAGCTGGAACCCTCCAACGGGTGGTATCACTACCATCTGGGTCTCGCCTACGATCAGGCCGGCGAACGCGACCGTGCGCGCGCGTCGTTGCAGCGTGCGTTCCGCGCCGGCACGAACACGGCGACCGCGGCAGAAATCAATAAGCTGCTCGCCAGGATTGACGCCACCAACTAGTGCGCAAGCTACTTCTCATCCTGGTCGCACTCGTCGTCTCGGTGAGCGCCATCGCCGCGGGTGCGGTCTATTGGTTGTTCTCGGGCGACGGCCTCCGCCTCGCGATCGAGCAGCAGGCCTCCGCATGGCTGGGGCAACCTGTGTCTGTCGGACGTGCGCGCGCTGGTATTTTTCCGCGCACGGCGATTCACCTGAGCAACGTGCGTATCGGCGAACCGGCCCGGGTGACGCTCGCCGACGTAGACGTCTCGACCGACTTCCGCGAACTGCTCTCGCGTCGCATCCAGGACGCCACGGTCACAATCGCCAACAGTCGCATTGAAATGCCCCTGCCCTTCTCCATTCCGTCGGGCAGCGACGAGGAGACGCCTGGACGCACATCGGCCGACACCTCGAAGGGCGCGGTCGAGATCGTGTCAATCCGCACCATCGCCCTGGACAACGTGGTCGTGGTCAGTCGCGGCAAGGAAATACGTGTCTCCGAGGAATCATCCCTCACCGGGAATCGGTTGACGGTCCGCCGATTCGAGGCACGCTCCGGAACGACCACACTGGACGCCGAAGGCGAAGTCGATCTCGCGCCGCGCGTCGAGGCACGACTGAAGGCCAAGGCGAACAAACTTGACGTCGACGAGTTGCTCGCGCTCGCTGACGCCTTCACACCACCACCGCCCACCAGCAGCCGCGCTGCGGCTTCGCCATCGGCGCCGATGAAACTCGCGGCTCGAATCAGCGCCGAAACGGCGACGGCGGGCGGCGTCGAGGTGCGCCAGTTCGCGAGCGAGCTCGAGGTGAACGGCGATCGCGTGGTGCTGTCTCCGCTCACGTTTCAGCTGTTCGGCGGACGCTACCAGGGCGCCGTCAGCGCGCAACTCGGCAAGGTGCTCTCGCTGACGATCAAGTCGCGTCTTCAGGATCTCAACGTGGCGCAACTCGCCGCCTTCGGCGGTTCTCCGGACACAATCAGCGGCACGCTGACTGGCGCAGGAACATTCAGCGGATCTGGTCCCGATGTCGCGGCGGTGTTGAAGTCAGCGCGCGGCATGGGCACCGCGACGATCGCGAACGGCGCTATCCGCCGGTTGAACCTCGTTCGGACGGTCGTGCTGTTCTTCGGACGGCCGGCTGCTGACGGCGCCGAGGGCACCGACCAGTTCGAGCGAATCGATGCCAGTTTCTCGCTCGCCAACCAGGTCTTGCGGGCCGAACCCCTGTCCATGCACTCGCGTGACGCGGACATTGTCGGAACCGTTACGCTGAACCTTGATGCACAGTCTCTCGACGGCGCGCTCGACTTGTCGCTGTCGGAAGAGTTGTCGAAGCAGGCGGGGACGGACCTCGTGCGGTTCACCCGTGAGGGGAACCGTGTCGTGCTACCCTCACGGATCGGCGGCACGCTCGCCGCACCGCGTATCACGATTGACGCCGCCGCTGCTGCACAGCGTGGACTGCGCAATGAGGTACAGCGGCGGCTCAAGGGCCTGCTCGAGGGCTTCGGCCGCTGACAGACGTCAGTCGTTGTTCACGATCTGTCCGAGGCCCTGACTATCAGCAATCGTCGCATTGCCTGCCGCGCTCAGGTTCACGAACAGAGTCTCATCGCCTTCCACAGTCACATCACCCGTGATAGGCACACTGATGGTCATAGACGTCACCCCGGCCGCGAAACTGAGCGTGCCTGACCGCGACGAGTAGTCCTGTCCCGCCGTGGCGGTTCCATTCGCCGTTGCGTAGTTGACTGTCACGGTTCGTCCGCTTGCAGCCGACAGCGTTACCGTGAACACAAGATCTGCCGTCCCGCTGTTCGGCTCCTGAATCGATACGTCGTTGATTGCCAGCGTCGGCGTGGGATCGTTGTCGGTGATCGTCCCCACGCCCTGACTATCGGCGATTGTCGCGGCCGTCGCGCCACTGAGTGTGACGTTGAACGTTTCGTTCGCCTCGTCCAACACGTCACCAAGCACCGGCACCGTGATCGTTTGTGTGGTGACCCCTGGTGCAAAGGTCAAAGCGCCTGATGTCGATGTGAAGTCCGCACCGGCGGTGGCCGTATTGTTTGCCGTCGTGTAGTTGACGCTTACCGAACGGCCGCTGACCGCCGAGAGGGTCACGGTAAAGACCGCGTTCGTGCTGCCCGAATCTGTTTCCGTGACGGTCACGTTATCGATGACCAGGCTCGGCGTCGGGTCGTTATCGGTGATCGTGCCGACGCCCAGATTGTCGTTGATCGTCGCGTTCACCGGCGCCGACAGATTCACGTTGTACGTCTCGCTGGCTTCATCCAACACGTCGCCCAGCACCGGTACCACGATGGTCTGCGTCGTCGTTCCGGGCGGGAGCGTCAACGTGCCAGAGACCGCCGTGTAGTCCTGGCCGGCCACGGCCGTGACGTTGGATGTGGCGTAGCTGACGCTGACGGTCTGACTGCTCGCGGCCGAAAGCGTTACCGTGAACGACGCGTTCACGGTCGTCCCGGTGTTTCCCTCAGCCACGCTGACGTTGTTGATGCGAAGCGACGGCGTGGCGTCGTTGTCCGTAATCGTGCCAGTGCCCTGCGCGTCGGCGATCGTCGCATTGACAGCGCCGCTGAGATTGACCACGAACGTTTCGTTTGGCTCATCCAGGGTGTCGCCGATTACCGGGACGGTAATGGTCCGCGACGTGATCCCCGGATTGAACGTCAACGTTCCACCCGACGCGGCTGTATAGTCGGCCGGCGCCGTGGCGGTGCCGTCGGCGGTCGCATAGTTCACCGTGACCGTTTGCCCGCTTGCCGGCGACAACGTGACGGTGAACACCGCGTTGACACTTCCGGTGTTGTTCTCGGTCACGGTGACGTCGTTGATGCTCAGCGACGGCGACGAATCGTTGTCGAGAATGGTGCCAGTGCCTTGTCCATCCGCGATCGTCGCCGCCGCCGGCGAGCTGAGATTCACGACAAACGATTCACTGCCCTCGCTGATGAGATCACCCGCGATCGGAATCGTTATCGTCCGAGTTGTGGTGCCTGGTGTGAACGTCAATACCGTCGCTGCCGCTGCGGTGTAATCGGCAGGCGCAGTCGCGGTGCCATTCGCGGTCGCGTACGTCACGCTGACCGTCGTCGCACTGGCCGCTGACAGCGACACCGTGAACACCGCGGTCACCCCGGCAGCGTCGGTCTCAGTGACCGTCACGTCATTGATCGACAACGTCGGCACCGCTTCGTCGTCGACGATCGTGCCGATACCCTGCGTATCAGTAATCGTCGCATTCACCGGAGCGCTGAGATTGACGAAGAAGGTTTCGTTACCTTCCGCCAGGGTGTCGCCTTGCACGACCACAGTGACCGTTTGCGACGTCACCCCAGGAGCAAACGTGAGCGTCGTCGACGCGATGGACGTGTAATCGCCCGGCGCCGTGGCCGTGCCGTTCGCCGTCGCGTAGCTGACGGTCACGGTCTGCGCACTCGTCGCCGAGAGACTGACAGTAAACGTCGCATTGGCCGTACCGGCATTGCCTTCGGTCACGCTGACGTCGTTGATGGCCAACGTCGGCGCTCCGTCATCGTCGGTGATGGTGCCGATGCCCTGCCCATCGTTGATCGTGGCGTTGACGGCGCCACTCAATGTCACAACGAGAGTTTCGTTGGGCTCATCAATCAGGTCGCCGACAACAGACACGCTGAATGTTTGTGAGGTCGTGCCTGGATTGAAGGTGAGCGTACCCGACGCTGCGACGTAGTCCTGTCCGGCGGTCGCCGTCCCGTTGCTCGTCGCGTAGTTGACCGTTATCGTGCTGGCGCTGGACGCGGATAGCGTGACGGTGAAGGTCGCGTTGGTTGTGCCGGAGTTCCCTTCCGCGACTGTCACATCGTTGATGGAGAGTGTTCCGGGTGCAGCGGTGGCCTGGATCGTAATGTCGACCGTATCCATGGCGGTCTGACTGCCATCGCCGACGACAAGCTGGAACCGCAGCACCTGAGCCGTCGCCGTCGACGCTGGCGCGGTAAACGTGGGCGTTGCAGATGACGCACCAGAGAGGGTGACCGACGGACCGCTGATCTGCGTCCAGGCGTAGGTGAGTGTCGCCCCTTCGGGATCGTTGCTCGCGCTGCCGTTCAATTGCACCGAGGCATCGCCAGCAACCGTCTGATTGGGACCGGCCTCCGCCACCGGCGGTAGATTGCCGGGTGGTGTCTCGAGCACGAGAATTTCCGACAACCCGACCGCCCAGGTCGCGGGGCTAACTGTGTTTACCGTGAATCGGATCCACGTGACCGCGCGCGGCGCGAATTGCACGTCGGTTCCGGTCCCATCGTTGGCCAGCGTCCCGACGTTAATCGCGGTGCCGCTGCTGAACGTGAGGATCCCGCTTCTCACGTTGTCGTCCAGATTCGGTCGATCGTGAAGGCGAACGAGTCCGACGTAGTGCGGCTCGGGCCAACTCAATTCAATCCACGCCCCGGAGCCTTGCGCCTCCGTCGCCCACTCGCGGCTCGAGTCTGCAGGGTAGCCGCTGATCACGCCGTCGACCGCTTTGCTTGCCGCCTGCAGTGGCGCATTTTGCGACGATGCGGTGACGGTCGCCGTCCGCGCGATGTTGTTGATCGCCGACGGAACTGTCGTGACGTTCAGCGAGACCGTGTCGGGAAGACTCGAATCCACGCCATCCGAGACGACAAGCTGGAACGTCAGCACGCTGCCTTGCGGCGCGGTCGACGGCACCACGACTGTCGGCCGTGCAACTGTGGCACTGGACAGCGAGGCAGCAGGACCACCGGTTTGCGCCCACTGATACGTCAGCGTTTGACCTTCTGGATCCGAACTCCCACTCCCGTCAAGTGTGACCGCACCACCGGGGCTCACGACGACGTCCGGACCGGCATTTGCTGTCGGTGGAGTGTTCGACGTACCGGGTACGCGAATGTCGACCGTGTCGGGACTGCTGCTCGACTGCGCGTCGGACACGACGAGACGGAACGTCATCGTTTGTGAGAGAGGCTGCGCGGCCGGTGCAACAAATGTCGGGGTCGAGGATGTGGGGTTCGACAGCGTGACCGCCGGACCACTCGTCTGAGTCCATGCGTACGTCAGTGGATCGTTATTCGGATCTGAACTCTGTCGCCCGTCGAGCGTGACGAGCTGGTTACCTGCCACTGTCTGATCTGCCCCCGCATTGGCAACCGGAGGCATGTTGGTCATTCCGGCTTCGAACACCTGGAACTCAGCGAGACCGACGTTCGCCGTCGACGATGTGACTTGTGTGATCGAGAGCCGGAGCGAAGTAATGGTGCGCGCCGGGAAAGTGAACGTAACAGGAGTGGCGTTGTTCGATGCTGCAGTCACCGGCAGCGTTGTGCCATTGCTGAACGTGATGACGCCGGCGAGCATCTGATCATTCGAGTTCGGACGGTCGTAGATCACCACTCTGCCAACCGTGCGGGGGGAGGACCAGTTCATCTGGATCCAGGCTCCGACGCCTTCTCCTTGCGTCACCCACTCACGCGTTTCATCACCCGGGTATCCATCGACGATCCCGTCAGCGACCTTCGCCGCACCTGACCCCGTGCGCTGCGATGACGCCGTGAACGTGGCGAGCGGCGCGATGTTCGGCCCAAACGTTGATGGGTTCTGCGCAGACAGGACGATCACCCGGATTGCATCAGGCACGGATGACAACGCCCCGTCGCTGACAACGAGCTCGAATTCCAGAATCGTGTCAGTGGCGAGACCCGTCGGCGCGACGAACGTCGGACGCGACGCAGTGAGACTCGACAACGCGACCGCAGGTCCGAACACCTGACGCCACTGATACGTCAACGCCGTGCCGTTGCCATCCCAACTCGCTGTGCCGTCCAACGTCACCGGGGCGCCTTCATTGACGACTTGTTCGGGACCAGCGTTGGGAACCGGCGGCCGGTTTGATATCCCGGCGAGCTGCTCGGTCCAGAAGAACTCATCCTTGTGTGCCCACCTGCCGATGTAGCGATCGGGGCCGCCCTGACTGACGTGCGCACGAATGGCCATGTATTTCGGATTACTCGGAGAGAGCGCCGTCTGGGAGGACGAGGGCACGTCGAGGCTTTCGCGCTCGGTCCACACCATCTGCGTTGGATCCGTGACGGAACCGCGCGGGATCTCGGTGAAGTAGGTGAGAGGGTTAGAAGATAAGGGCCACGCGTCACCATCTAACGGCCACACGGTGGTCTTGTGGATCGTCGGGTTGTATCCCGGATTTGCGGTTCGCGCGTTCTGCGCGGCCTGAATCATCAGGTGATAGGTAGTCGAGTGATCGCCATGCGTGTCCCACTGGCTCGTCGTGAAAATATGCGCGGGGCGAATCGAGCTGAGAATGTCTGTGAGGTCGCCGACCATCGTCGGCCAGTTATACGGTCCCGCCGTACCAAATCGATAGCGGTGATAGTCCGTATTCCCGAGACCACGCGTCGCGTACGTCTGCGATACGCCATTACCAGTGACGTAGGCTCCGCTGGCAGTATTTCGAACCGCGGGTAGGTATCCATCGGGGTAACCGAGAAAGATCAACCGATTCTCTGGAACACCGAGAACCTGTTGCGCGTTGACGGCTTCGTCCTCACGAATCGGCGCCACCGCCACCCCGTTGAAGTCGCCATTCGTGACGTAGACGATGTACACGGTCTCGCCCCGCGCCACGGCTCGCTGCACAACGCCGGAAGCGATGATGACGTCGTCATCAGGGTGAGGAGAGATGATCAGAATGTCGGCGTGGACCCCCGCAGGCACACCACTGACGAGAAACGCGACCAACCATGACAGTCGCAAGTACGCCTGTATTGACTTCACAGAGTGTCTCCGAACGAACAGTTGTAATGACGACCCGTGAACTCACGGACAAACCACGCCGGTTCCGGGGGAGTCGGATGGCTGCGCCGAGTTTTGTTTGAGCGGGTTTGGCTGAGGAGAATCGCGAACTAAAAATAATTCGTGAAACTCAGCAATGGGTGCCGAGTATTGATCGGCCGCCCGACATCGTCAACGCAAACTCGCTTGTAAATTTCTTCAGATCGGTGCGAGTTCGTCTGCAGTAAACGATGCGGTACCGCGGTTCGCTAATCGGAATGTTTGAAGTCTGGCGATTCGAAGACTTCCACGTTCCACCAGCAGCGAGGCGTCACCAGTCTTCGGATGGCGACGCCCCGCTCGACCGGGAAAGTCCCTAATAGACTTCGAATTCCGCGAGCCCGATATTGCCCCCTCGCGCCGACGTCACAGTAAACCTTACCCAAGTAACGTTCTTCGCGGCGAAATCGAACACGACACCCGCACCATCGTTTGCGAGATTGCCGACGGTGATCGATGAGCCATCGCTGAACGTCAAGGTGCCTCCAAGGACCTGATCTTCCGTGTTGATGCGATCGTGAAGAACGACGCGGGTAATTGGTTGCGATGATGTCCACGTGAGCTGAATCCATGCCCCTGCCAATTGGGCAACGCTTGCCCATTCGAGCGTCGGATCAACGGGATACCCACTGACCATCCCGTCGATGGCTTTCGAGGCATTTTGACCGCGGCTTGAGTTCTCCGTGGAGGCGGTGGCTGTTGACGCGAGCGCGCGGTTCGCTGACGTGCTCGACGGTGTTACTGCGACGTTGACGGTCCGTGAAACAGAACCCCCTCGACCATCGCCGATGGTGACTGTCACAGTGAACGTCGTGTTGGAGGTGATTCGCGGTGGCGTGAAGGTGGCAGTCGCACCGGTCCCGGTGACACTCCCACCGTTGGTCGTCCAGACGTAGGTCAGTGGATCGCCGTCTGGATCGTTGGCGGTGACGGAAATCGAACTCGTCTGCACGTCGGTGATCGTCGACGGATTCGCAGTCGGTCCGGCTGTGACTTGCGGTGATGCGTTCGAGAAGCCGGACGGCGGATACACTTCGAACTCGGCAAGACCGGTATTGTCGCCTCTCGCGGTCAACACCTCGAGTCGTACCCAGGTCACGGTCTTCGCGTTGAAATCAAACGTCTGACCCGCGCCGTCGTTGGGAAGATTGCCGACCGGAATCGTCGATCCATCGCTGAATCGCAGCGTGCCGGACAGAATCTGATCCGCGGTGTTGATCCGGTCGTGCAGGATGACGCGACCCACACTTTGTGCGACGGGCCATGTCAGCTGAATCCACGCACCAGCGAGTTGTCCTGGCGCCACCCACTCACGTGTGGAGTCGGTTGGATATCCGTCGACGAAACCGTCGATGGCTTTTGCAGCGGTCTGCGAACGGCCTTCGTTTTCGGAAGAGGCAGTCGCCACCGCAGTACGGGCGATGTTGGTGCCGCCACCACCGCCTCCCGATGTTGGATTCACCGTAATGTTGACGGAACCCGTAGCGGTACCGCCATGGCCATCGCTGACGGACACATCGACACGGATCACCGTCGCGGACGCAACCGACGGCGGCGTGAACGTCACGGTCGCACCTGAGCCGGTGACGGTTCCACCCGTGGCCGACCACGTGTAGCTCAACGTATCGTTATTCGCATCAGTCGCCGTCACCGACACGCTCGATGTCTGCGCGCTGGTGATAGTGGCCGGATTCGCCGTCGGTCCCGCTGTGATCTGAGGCGGTGTGTTGGAGCCGCCGCCGCCACCGCCCCCTGAAAACACTTCCCATTCCGCAAGACCGATCGAATCACCTCTGGCGCTTGTGATCTCAAACCTGATCCAGGTGACGGTGCGTGCCGGGAAATCCGTCGTCAGGCCAGCGCCGTCATTCGGCAGCGTGCCGATCGGGATGGTGCTACCGTCGCTGAACCGAAGCAGACCGGCGAGCACCTGATCGGACGCGTTGATTCGATCGTGCAGGATCGAACGGGAGATCGTTCGCGCGGTGGACCACGTCAGTTGAATCCAGGCACCAGCGAGTTGGCTGTTCGTGGCCCATTCACGCTGTGAGTCACCCGGGTATCCGCCGACGACGCCGTCGATGGCTTTCGAGGCTCCCTGTCCGCGAGCAGTGTTCTCGGATGATGCCGTCGCAACGGCCGCCCCGGCGATATTCGAGGGTGCGTTGGACGGGGAGACGATCACCGTAGCCGTGCTCGAGACGATGCCCCCGCGCCCATCAGCCACATAGACGGTCACGTCGAAGTTCGTGGGGCTGATCACCGTTGGCGGCACGAATGTCACCGACGATCCCGAGCCCTGGATGTGGCCTCCGCTCACCTGCCAGCTATATGTCAGCGGGTCACCGTTGGGATCAGTCGCCGTGACCGCGATCGTCGACGTGGCATTGTCCAGAATCGACGAAGGCGTTCCCGCCGGGCCTCCGGTAATCGAGGGAGCGCTATTTCCCGACGGGAGCGACCATGGCAGCTTCGTTGTCGGCGGACCGTAGGCTTCGAATTCTGCGAGACCGGCCGCAGTACCCGAAGCGGTCGTTACCGTAAATCGGACCGACGTAATCGTCTTCTGTGCGAACGTGATGTTGAGGCCGCTGCCGTTCGCAGGCAGCGCTCCGACCGCGATGGTGGAACCATCGCTGAAGCTCAGCGTCCCGCCCGTGATGTTTTCGCTGGAGTCCGGCCGATCGTGGAGCACGATTCGTGTGACTTGCTGCGGCGTTCCCCACGTCAGCTGAGCCCAGGATCCAGCGAGCCCGCTCGCGACCCACTCTCCTGGCCCGCCGCGTCCGATCGATGGAATGACTGGAAAGCCCACGACGGCCGCGTCGTTCAAACGGCTCGCGGTGGTACCCGTGCCCGCATTGGATGAGGCGCTCGCCGTGGCTTTCAACGCCAGGTTCGCCCACCACTCGCTGACGAAGAACGCCTCGTCGTGTTTCACGAACGCTTGCAGCCAGCCTGTTATTTGGGTGCCGCCTTGTGTGGCGTAGTCGGCTATGGCGCGTGACTTAAGGTTGGTTGCCGCCGTCGTTGACAGCATGTCTGACGGGACAACGATGTGCTCGCGATCGGCCCAGTTGAAGGGCGTCATCGACAGGAACGGAGGCGCTGAAAAATCCACGGTCGGCGTGAACGGCGGATTGGGCCAGTGGTAGCTCGGATCGCACGACAGTTCGCAGGGCTCGTGCACGAACGCTTCATGGAGCGTCGGCTGGAACGTCGTATCGACCGCCATTCGCGCCAGCAGCGCTTCGCTCAGCGAGATGTTCGTGAGTGCGTGATCCAGGTTCGCGTCGTACGAGCTCACGACATAGATGTCCTGAGGCCTGTAGTTGCGAAACACTGTCTGCAGATCGCCGACGAGCTGCCGGCCGTTGTAGTTTGCCGGCAGGCCGTAAATAAACCGGTGGTAATCAGTATTTCCGAGACCGAACGAGCCGTACGTCTGCGAAAAGCCCGCGGCGGACGTGAACTGGGACGTCGGGTCCAGGTACAGGTAATAGATATCGCGAATTCCGCAGTCCGGATAACCAAGGAAGATGACATCGTTCGCACTCAGGCCGAGACGAGTCATCGCGGTGACCGTTTCCTGCTGACGCGTGGGGCCGATGTCGTGGGAATCGCAGTCGCCATTCGTCAGGATGACGATCTTCACGTTCTTACCAGCGAGCACCGCCGAATGGATGATGCCACTCGCAAAGAGCGCTTCGTCATCGGGGTGCGGTGCGATCACCATCACCTGCGCGAAGCTCGTTTCGACCATGACCGTGACAAGCACCGCCGACAGAAGAACCTTCACGAAGGTTGCACGAAACTGAGTAGTCATCCCCAACGCGCGAATCGCGTAACCGACCATGCTGCGAGACTCCGATGAAAAGAACTCGATTGTCCGCGCCTGCCATACGCAAGAGGCGAGCCGAAAGTGTGCAGGAAGGCGGTACAGGCCGGTGAAGTTGGCATTCTGACGATTTCTTCACCGCGATCCCTTCGCGGAAGATGCGCCTCCAGGCAGACATTAGGCGCCAAGGGGAAAACAAACAGCGACTTTAGGTTCCAATGTCTGGCGGATTCCTGCCTACGCCATGACGCCGATCGATTAACGGGGAGCGCCCCTGACGAGAACCACCCCCGTAGGGGCCTCCGTATGGATCTAATAGGGGGCTCACAATGACTTGTGCCCGTTGTTTCAAAGAGATGGAGGATGGCTCCTCGTATTGCCGCTTCTGCGGCGCTGCCGTCCGCACAACGCCGCGAGCGCGTCAAGTCACGCGGATACCCGAGGAAGGGCAGTTGGGCGGCGTGTGTGCCGGCCTTGCGGCCTACCTCGATGCCGATGTCACCCTTGTCCGCCTTGCCTGGGTGATCCTGTCGATCGTCCCGGGGTTGCTGGTTGGTGGTGTGCTCGTTTACGCGGCGTGTTGGATTCTGCTGCCGGTGGCGATGCCGGACGCACGAACGATCTATCGTGGAACGCGATTAACCCGCTCGGTCGCCGATCGCCAAATCGCCGGTGTGTGCGGGGGCCTGGCGGAGTATCTCGACATCGACGTGACGATCGTTCGGATTATTACTGTCGTGCTGGCTGTCTATCCCGGTGCGATCATCTGCGGTGTGCTCGCCTACCTGATCGGTTGGATGGTCATACCCGAGAGTCAGGCGCCGGTGTCTGCAGGAACCACTCCGCGAAGCGCTGAATCCCTTCCTTGAAGGGCGTGCGCGGTTCGTATCCAAGCAGGTCGCGAGCTTTGGCGACTCTCGCCCACGTTTGCGGCACGTCGCCAGCCTGCTCGGGTTTCCACTCGATCGTCGCCTGCCTCCCGAGCGCGTCCTCGATCGTGTGGATCATCTCGAGCAACGTCACCGTGGCGTTGTTCCCCAGATTGACCACTTCGTAGCGAGTGCGGTCGTAGTGAATCGCGCCGCGGATGCCGGCAACAATATCATCAATGTACGTGTAGTCGCGTCGTGTGCTGCCGTCTCCGAACACCGGAATCGGTCGCCCGCTGCTTATCAGTTTCGCGAATTTGTGTATCGCCAAATCAGGGCGCTGCCGCGGCCCATACACAGTGAAAAATCGCAGTGCGATGAACCGCACGTTATACAGGTGACTGTAGACGTGTCCGAGCAGCTCGCCGCTCACTTTCGTGCTGGCGTACGGGCTGATCGGCTGAAGCACATAGTCGTCCTCGCTCCACGGCACGCGCGGATTAACGCCGTAGACGCTGCTCGATGACGCGAAGACGAAATGCGGAATCTTCTGTCGCGCAGCGATCTCCAGCAGGTTCTGCGTACCTCTGACGTTGACGTCCTGATAGGTCACGGGACGCTCGATCGAGGGCCGCACGCCCGCCATCGCGGCAAGGTGCACAATCGCATCGAACCGCGTGTTCAGCTGCTGTGAGAGGCTGTCGGCGTCGCGAAGATCTCCTTCAATCAACCGATATCGCGGGTGCCGGAGGTGCTCGCGGATATTGCGTTGTTTGAGCTCGCGGGCGTAGAACGCATCGAAGTTGTCGAGAACCGTGATCTCGACGCCATCCGCCAAGAGCGAGTCAACGACGTGACTGCCTATGAATCCGGCGCCACCGGTGACGAGGACGTGCATGTGACGAGTCAGCTCGCCACGCCGACGCGTGGCGTCAGAGCGAGTGCCACCTGCGCGATCTGATCCGACGTCAACTCGGGGAACATCGGCAGCGACAGCACTTCGGCCGCGGCGCGTTCGCAGACAGGGAATGCGCCGGCCGCGTACCCCAGATCGCGATACGCAGGCTGTAAGTGGACAGGAATTGGATAGTGCACTCCGGTCTGTACTCCTGCGTCGTTGAGCCGTTCACGCCACGCGTCGCGTTGCTGAAGCCGAACCACGTACAGGTGATACACGTGCCGCACGTCGCGGCGTTCGCGAGGCAGTTCCACTGACGTCTCGGCCAGGCGACGCGCATACTCGGCGGCGTTGCGCCGGCGCGCCTCCGTCCAGGCTTGGAGGTAACGAAGTTTCACGCCGAGAATCGCTCCCTGGACGCCATCCATGCGGTAGTTGAAGCCGCGATACTTGTGTTCGTAGCGCGTCTCCTCGCCCCACGCGCGCAGCAGTCGAATCTTCTTCGCGATCTCGGGATCGCTCGTGACCACCGCACCGCCTTCGCCGTAAGCCCCGAGATTCTTACCGGGATAAAAGCTGAAGCAACCGATCTGACCGATCGACCCGCACCGCTTTCCTTTGTACTCGGAGCCATGCGCCTGACACGCATCCTCGATCACTACGAGATTGTGCTTTCGTGCGATCGCGATGATCGGATCCATGTCCGCTGGCTGCCCGAAGAGATGCACAGGAATGATCGCCTTCGTCCGCGGCGTAATCGCAGCCTCGAGCTTCGTCGGGTCCATCGTGAGGAACTCGGGCTCGACGTCGATGAGCACCGGCGTGGCGCCCGCGTACTCGATCGCGGCAACAGTCGCCACGAACGTGAAGGGGACCGTGATCACCTCGTCGCCGGGTCCGACACCTGCGGCGAGCAGCGACAGATGCAGCGCGCTCGTGCCCGTGTTCACGCCGATCGCGTCGGAGGTCTGACAGAACGCGGCGAAATCACGTTCGAATGCCGCAACCGCGGGACCGAGGATGAACTGTGCGTTCTCGAAGACCTTGGCCACCGCAGCGTCGATCTCGGGCTTCAACGCGCGGAACTGAGCTGGTAAATCGACAAACGGGATCATGCGTCGACCGCGCTCCCGACGCCGACGAGACGGCCTTTGGCCGCCATCGATTCACTCGCCGCTTCCAGCAGTCGAACGACACGAAGTCCGGCCTCACCGTCGGTCGTCGGTTTCGTGCTCTGACGAATGCAGTCAACGAAGTGCGCCGCTTCGACGCTGAGCGCTTCGGTCACGGCCAACTGCGGCGCCCACATGTCGCCGGTGCGATATCCAATCAGCATTTGATAAACGTTTTCCGGACTGGGATTCACTGAGATGCCACGGTCGTACACTTTGATCTTTTCGCTGCCCTCGAGGTCGTCGAACATTACCATGCGGCGACTTCCACCCAGCAACGTACGACGCACCTTCACCGGCGACAGCCAGTTCACGTGAACGTGCGCGATCAAACTGTCCTCGAAGAACATCGTCATATAGGCGATGTTCTCGGGACGGCCGGGGAGATGCGCCAGCCCGGTGCATGACACCGAGACCGGCCGTTGGCGCAGCACGTAGTCCATGATCGCGAGATCGTGGACCGCGAGATCCCACAGAACGTTGACGTCCTTCTGGAAGAGACCAAGGTTGATGCGAACGGAATCGTAGTAGTAGATCTCACCAAGCTCTCCGCTCTCGGAGAGTTCCCTCATCTTGCGCACGGCGCCGGTGTAGACGAAGGTATGTCCCACCATCAGCACCAGGTTGCGTGCCTGCGCTTCGTCGATCAGCCGACTCGCCTCATCGCTGTTCGCAGTGATCGGCTTCTCGACGAGCACGTGCTTGCCTGCGCGCAGCGACGCCAGGGCCAGATCGAAATGTGTCTCCACCGGCGTCGCGATGACCACAGCATCGACGTGCGGATCGTTGTACACCTCCGCGGCCGTTGTCGCCGTCGTGATACCCGGATACCGCCGCGCTGCTTGCGCGAGACGCTCCTGCCGGGGATCGCAGACCATCCGCACCACGGCGTCCTTGCAGTCGACGAAATTGCGAACGAGGTTCGGCCCCCAGTAGCCGTAGCCGACTACTCCAATCCGTATCACTCCACCCTCACCCTTTTCCGCTTCGCGCAAGAAGCCGCGCCGGTACGCCGGC
>Ga0065712_10067823_pt1 | contig 28676 bp, 22 predicted proteins | sample MisRhiReplicate1_FD_59099 | JGI IMG/M metagenome (GOLD analysis project Ga0065712, IMG submission 59099) | Miscanthus rhizosphere microbial communities from Kellogg Biological Station, MSU, sample Rhizosphere Soil Replicate 1: eDNA_1 v3... | ecosystem: Host-associated > Plants > Roots >...
GCCTTCGGGCGGCACCATCCACATCGAAGAAATCCAGGACCAGGTCGAACTGGCCCTGATGCGTGCCGGCGAGCAGAAAGTGGCCCGCGACTACGTCATCTACCGTGACTCGCGCGCCAAGGAGCGTGCCGTTCGCGCACCGGAAGACGACGTCCAGGCTCACCCTTCGATCCGCATCACCCGCGCCGACGGCAGCTTCGCGCCGCTCGACATGGGCCGCCTGAACACCATCGTTACCGAAGCGTGCGAAGGCCTGGCTGAAGTCGACGCCGACCTGATCCAGAACGAAACCCTGAAGAACCTGTACGACGGCGTTGCGCTGAAAGACGTCAACACCGCACTGGTGATGACTGCCCGTACGCTGGTCGAGCGTGAGCCGAACTACTCGTTCGTGACCGCCCGCCTGCTGATGGACACCCTGCGTGCCGAAGGCCTGAGCTTCCTGCAAGTGGCCGAAAGCGCCACACACCACGAAATGGCCGACCTGTACGCCAAGGCGCTGCCTGCCTACGTCGCTGCCGGTATCAAGTACGAACTGCTCAACCCTGTGCTGGCCGAGTTCGACCTCGAGAAGCTGGGCAAGGCGATCAACCACGAGCGCGATCAGCAGTTCACTTACCTGGGCCTGCAGACCCTGTACGACCGTTACTTCATCCACAAGGATGGCGTGCGTTTCGAACTGCCGCAGATCTTCTTCATGCGCGTGGCCATGGGCCTTGCCATCGAAGAGAAGGCTCGCGAAGACCGCGCCATCGAGTTCTACAACCTGCTGTCGTCCTTCGACTACATGTCGTCGACCCCGACACTGTTCAACGCTGGCACCCTGCGTCCACAGCTGTCCAGCTGCTACCTGACCACCGTGCCGGATGACCTGTCGGGCATCTACCACGCGATCCACGACAACGCCATGCTGTCCAAATTCGCAGGCGGTCTGGGCAACGACTGGACGCCGGTTCGTGCGCTGGGCTCGTACATCAAGGGCACCAACGGCAAATCGCAAGGCGTCGTGCCGTTCCTGAAAGTGGTCAACGACACCGCTGTAGCAGTCAACCAGGGCGGCAAGCGCAAGGGCGCTGTCTGTGCCTACCTGGAAACCTGGCACATGGACATCGAAGAGTTCATCGAGCTGCGCAAGAACACCGGTGATGACCGTCGTCGTACCCACGACATGAACACCGCCAACTGGATCCCTGACCTGTTCATGAAGCGCGTCTTCGATGACGGCCCGTGGACCCTGTTCTCGCCATCCGAAGTACCGGACCTGCACGACCTGACCGGCAAGGCTTTCCAGGAGCGTTACGAGTACTACGAAGCGCTGACCGAATACCCAGGCAAGATCAAGCTGTTCAAGACCATCCAGGCCAAGGATCTGTGGCGCAAGATGCTCTCGATGCTGTTCGAAACCGGCCACCCATGGCTGACCTTCAAGGACCCGTGCAACCTGCGCAGCCCGCAGCAGCACGTGGGCGTGGTTCACAGCTCGAACCTGTGCACCGAGATCACCCTGAACACCAACAAGGACGAGATCGCTGTCTGCAACCTGGGCTCGATCAACCTGCCGAACCACATCGTCAACGGCAAACTGGACACCGACAAGCTCAAGCGCACTGTCGACGTAGCCGTTCGCATGCTCGATAACGTCATCGACATCAACTACTACTCCGTGCCGCAGGCCAAGAACTCCAACCTGCGCCACCGTCCGGTCGGCCTGGGCATCATGGGCTTCCAGGACGCGCTGTATCTGCAGCACATCCCGTACGGTTCCGATGCTGCCGTGCAGTTCGCCGACTCCTCGATGGAAGCGGTCAGCTACTACGCCATCCAGGCGTCCTGCGATCTGGCCGACGAGCGTGGCGCCTACGAGACGTTCCAGGGTTCGCTGTGGTCCAAAGGCATCCTGCCGCTGGATTCGCAACAGATCCTGATCGAGCAGCGTGGCGAGAAGTACATCGACGTCGACCTGAAGGAATCTCTGGACTGGGCACCGGTACGTGCCCGTGTGCAGAAAGGTATCCGTAACTCGAACATCATGGCCATCGCACCGACCGCCACCATCGCCAACATCACCGGCGTGTCGCAGTCGATCGAACCGACCTACCAGAACCTGTACGTGAAATCGAACCTGTCGGGCGAATTCACCGTGATCAACCCGTACCTGGTTCGCGACCTCAAGGCTCGCGATCTGTGGGACTCGGTCATGATCAACGACCTGAAGTACTACGACGGTTCGGTGCAGCAGATCGAGCGCATCCCGCAGGAGCTCAAAGAGCTTTATGCGACGGCCTTCGAAGTGGACACCAAGTGGATCGTCGACGCGGCAAGCCGTCGTCAGAAATGGATCGATCAGGCTCAGTCGCTGAACCTGTACATCGCTGGCGCATCGGGCAAGAAGCTGGACGTGACCTACCGCATGGCCTGGTACCGTGGTTTGAAAACCACTTACTACCTCCGTGCCCTGGCTGCGACCAGCACCGAGAAGTCGACCGTCAACACCGGCAAGCTCAACGCAGTATCGAGCGGCGGCCACGGCCCGGACGACTCGGCCATCACCGCCCCGCGCCCGACCGAAGCCGCACCGGCAGGTCCTGCACCGGTTCCAAAGGCATGCGCCATTGACGAGCCGGATTGCGAGGCTTGCCAATAAGGCTGAGCGTCTGAGCCCCGTACGGCAGTAAACAAAAAGCCCCTTTTCAGGGGCTTTTTGTTGCGCTGGATAAACTCGATTATGTGATCGTGCCAATGCTCCGCGTTGGCATGCCGCCCGTGACGCTCTGCGTCCCATTGGGTCTGAAAAAACAAGGTCTAAAGCTGCGCGCAAATACAGTCTGTGTTGAAGAAACACTGAAAGGCGCCAATACACCGCTCGTCGAATCAAGCATGAAATCGCATTTAAAATCAGCACCAAACCAGACCGCAGATCATCCCCTTAATCATCCCCTCAAACATCTCATTACGCCAAGAAGCCCAGCAGCCGCGATGCGCAGGAAATCTATCGATTACGCATCGGTGAAAACCGGGCTTATCTGCGACAAACCACCGCTGTTGCCCAAAACCGGCAGGCACTATATGCTGCGTTTCGAAATGTAAAAAACACTAGATAAGGGATTCAGCTGAATTTCCTGCTGTTTTCAGCAATGCATAAACCGATGCTGAAGCCTGCGAGAAAAAAGCGTGAATCACCCACCGAAATCTACTTTCGGTTCAACAAGTGCCGGGCAAAATCTGTATAATCCCGCGCTCGCTTCAGGGTACTCGAATGACAATTTGCATCAGCAAAATTGCATCACCTCAAAGCAATCCAGATCACTCGCTTTGCTCGCCTGTAGGGCGTTGCCACGGCAGCAAACCGAACGGACGACCGACACGCTCATAACCGGTCAATCGCAGCATCAAAGACAGCCTCAATTTCAGTACCTGCGTTTTCGACCCGACGACGTGGGCACTTCACACCTTAAAATCTAACCAAGGTCGCTACGGCGATCCTCAAGCGGGAGCCTCATCACCATGCTGAGCTGGGACGAATTCGATAAAGAAGACGGCGAAGTAGTTGCCAAAGCGGCCAACGCCGGTCACGCCAACGAAGCCAACATGGACCGCCTCGACAGCGCCGGTGGCGCAGCGGCCCAGGAAGCACGTGCCGTCACCGCCAACGACTCCGCAGCCTTGGTCCGCGCCAAGAAGGCGCTGGATGCACTGGACGTCGCTGAAGGTCTGGCCGAACTCGAAGGCGCCAGCGCTCGCGTTGCCGTTGACGAAAAGATGATGATCAACTGCCGCGCCGACCTGAACCAGCTCGTACCCTTCAAGTACGACTGGGCCTGGCAGAAGTACCTGGACGGTTGCGCAAATCACTGGATGCCGCAAGAAGTCAACATGACCGCCGACATCGCCCTCTGGAAAAACCCGGAAGGCCTGACCGACGACGAACGCCGCATCGTCATGCGCAATCTGGGCTTCTTCTCCACCGCCGACTCGCTGGTTGCCAACAACCTCGTACTGGCCGTGTACCGCCTGATCACCAACCCGGAGTGCCGCCAGTACATCCTGCGCCAGGCCTTCGAGGAAGCGATCCACACCCACGCTTACCAGTACTGCATCGAATCGCTGGCCATGGATGAAGGCGAGATCTTCAACATGTACCACGAGATTCCATCGGTCGCGAAGAAAGCAGCCTGGGGCCTGAAGTACACCCGTTCGATCTCCGATCCGAAGTTCGAAACCGGCACCGTCGAAACCGACAAAGAACTGCTGCGCAACCTGATCGCCTACTACTGCGTTCTGGAAGGCATCTTCTTCTACTGCGGCTTCACCCAGATCCTGTCCATGGGCCGTCGCAACAAAATGACCGGCGTCGCCGAGCAGTTCCAGTACATCCTGCGCGACGAATCCATGCACCTGAACTTCGGCATCGACGTGATCAACCAGATCAAGATCGAAAACCCGCACCTGTGGGATGCCGAGATGAAAGAAGAAGCCACGCAGATGATCCTGCAGGGCACTCAGCTGGAAATCGAATACGCACGTGACACCATGCCACGCGGCGTACTGGGCATGAACGCAGCGATGATGGAGGACTACCTCAAGTTCATCGCCAACCGTCGCCTGAGCCAGATCGGTTTGAAGGAAGAGTACCCAGGTACCACCAACCCGTTCCCATGGATGAGCGAGATCATGGACTTGAAGAAAGAGAAAAACTTCTTTGAGACTCGGGTTATCGAGTATCAGACAGGTGGGGCGTTGAGCTGGGATTGATAGCTTGGGGTTGAACCGGTTGTAGTGAAAAAGCCAGGGGGTGAAAGCTTCCTGGCTTTTTTGTGCGAGTCCACAATTGTCAAAGCGCTACCACTCCATAATCACTAGCCAATTTCACCGCATAAATCCGCCAGTCCATAGCGTCGGGGGAGTTTACGTCGCAGCTGAGGAGTAGCGGTTGCGATTGAAAAACAACGTCATCCCCGTAAACCACATGACAAGATAGCTAGCGAATGGGTCGAACCCTTCGAAATCTGTTGGCGTTGCCAAAACGCCGATTAAACCGGTAACGCCAAGCCCTATCCCAAGCCATTTCCTGCGACCGGCTGCTTTGATTTTTTTAAGCAAAATCCAGGAAATTATCAGCGATGCACAAAAAAGAAATAACCCCATCATGAGCCAATCCGGGACTTGATCAGGAGAGACTTCGAAGATCGTTGAGGCCCGATCCCTCCACTGACCGAAGCTTGTACCGACACGATGATATCTGCGACATGATAGGTTCGGAGCCCCCCTTGGATCGAGTGATTGGTAGCACCGGCAGTGACCGCTGCAGCGATACTATTGATAGGCTTGATAACGCTGCCAACCGCTGTACTTATGAGTCTTGAAACAGCGACTCGCTGGCTATTCAGCAGATCCGCCTGATTCCGAAGCAAGGGTGCTGAGACACTGACCACTATCTCGCACGCGCGATTGCCAGCCAACATCCGATCATACATCTCGACAATCAACTCATTCACCTTATGGCAATCAGCGCCGAGTTCACAAAGAAACAGCTCACGCAATGTAGCTCTTTCCTGTGGCATGACCAAAAATGAAGTGATGTTGAACACGATGCCATAGTGGCCCTGATGGCGGTAAGTATTCGCTTTCAAAAAGAACTGCCCTGCTGAGTGAGGTCGAACTTAAGTCTGGCGGATTTTAGAGGTATTGGTAGGGGACTGAAAGCGAATCAGAGGACGCCTACAGAGCAGACAGAATAAGACTACAAATTTACTTATAGATTATAGGCGGCAAAAAGTAGCCCTATAAATTTCCACCACGACTATCAAGCACCACTCAACTCAACACAACGAACACGAACACGAACTACAGCATCACAGACAGCAAGATTCAAAAGCCAATCTATTCCATAGCGACTGAACCAACTCCAATTCAGCAACCTGCCAAAAGCGGATTAACCGGCCACATAGAAATAAAACACCCCAAGCCTCGAAACTTAAATACGAAAGTCATTCTCGAGTGCAGTTTCTTTTATTTCTAGACCGTGCATTTGGCGTGTAAGAAGATCAAACGGCACGACCCATAGCTTAAACTCCGGCGAGAACTCAAAAACCGGAAGTGCTTCTTGGAAGGATGCTCGCCTCGGGTAGATAAGCACCACATCCCCTTCCCCTCCAAGATATTTCTGTCCGTACGCGTACAACTGATATAAATCTGACTGGCTTAAGCCGTAGTTTTTGTTGCCAGGCTTATTGTCCAGACGCTTCCACTTGGTATCCAAAACCCAACGTTTTGCACCCTGTGTAATCATCAGATCCGGCTGGAGCTGAAAAACTTTCTTGCCTTGATGCGAGCATAGATGCTCGCTTTTGCGCTGGGCGTGCAGCATTGCGTGAGGCGGCAAGGCATCTTTCAAACATGCAGCAACGTAACGTTCGAACAGTTTCTCCATGGGAAATAGGAGACTCATACCCCTCCAATCGCCCGCAATCGCCATTGGCGTTTGTTTTTCAATGATGAGTTCGCACCAAGGTCTGACCGGCTGGTAGTGAGCCATCAGCCGATCACGACGCCATTGCTTGAAATCCTGCGCGGTGTCCCTGCTGCTAGGAACCTCCAGCAGCATCGAACGCAGTTCATGAGAGAGACGCCAGTTCCCTGGATCTCGTGTGGTCTTGCAGACGATATCCAGTGCGGTTTTAAGCAGACGGTTTTCTGGCCTATCAGGAAGGAATACGTCATGGCGTATCTGAAAATGATGCTGCCTACCGGGAGGCTGACGCATTTGGCGGGCCGTATTCAATTGCCCGCGTAGGTAGCGCTGCTCTTCTTCAACTCGCTGATAATCAAAGCGCATACCGCGCTTGATGAGGTGGTCGAGCGCATCGAGAAAGCTGCTCATTACCCACTCGGTCAGCGGAGCATCAAAGCGTTGAAGTGCCGCCGCTCCGACTTTGCGAGTCGGTAAATCTAAAGACTTCTGGATCATGCGCTTTAGCAAGGCACGGCTTTGCTGGATGCAGTCGCCATCCTCAAAGTGCTTAGGCAGAATTTCGATACGCATGCCGCAGGGTGTTTCCAGAACCCCCACGTAGTTATCGAGTTTCAGCCAACGACGATCCTCAATCTGTACCAACGCAGCGCCAGCCTTGCTAAAACGCGCGTTGAGTTCGCAGAGCCAATCGAAGGCCGATGTCGACACTTGAGCGATGTCGAGGGTCGGGCTGTGAATATGGCTGGTGGTAAGCCGAGCATATTCACGAACCGTTATGCTTTTCACCTTTGGGCCTCGTTCAGGGCTTTGATAACCCTGGCCCCGAGATGACGCGTGTTAAGGGCTCGTCCGGTTTCGAACTCAAGTGCAATTCCGTATTTCTTAGCCAGCTCCTTCAGCACGGGCATAGCGGTCTTTACCCGTACCCCATCCCGAAAAACCTCAATGGTTCCCGATACCAATCGTCGAACCTTGATGCCATCCTCTTCAACTTCTTTAAAAGCCTCCGTGGGCTTAGCGTGAGCGAGATGGTCAATAATGCCAAGGTACGCTTCTACTCGCTCAAAGGCGTCAGGATTCAGACTCCAAGCACCATTATGCGAGGTAGGCACAGAATCACCGAATAAACCAATGAGGTCCTGCTCTGGCTGAATGAGAAACTGATTCTCTGCAGACTTACGCTGATCATTCAGTACCCACTGGATACGCTGCCAATCCTCGAAGAAATATTCTTGAAGCAGCGGCAGGATTTGCCCACGGAAAATGCTTTCTAGCAGATCTAAATTCGGGGCAGATTTAAGCGGCAAAAAATACGCATGGCCTAGTCGGTGATCTCGATCAAGCAAAGCCTCAATACGCAGGTTCAGCACGCGGAGCAAATCGTCGATGGGCACGCCTTCAACCTGTACTCCTGCGAGCAACTCTGGACTCGGCGGCACTTCGATGAAAGTAAAACGACGTCGAAGCGCGATATCCATGGATGCCAGCGAGCGGTCTGCGGTATTCATAGTACCTATGAGATATACGTTGTTAGGAATGCTGAAGCGCTCTTTTGAGTAAGGCAGAGTTACCTCAAGGGCTTCTGACGCCCCCTTACGCTTGGAAGGTTCAAGGAGAGTGATAAGCTCACCAAAAATTCTCGATACGTTCCCACGATTTATTTCATCAATTATAAGTACTTTATTAGAACCCGAGTAAGATTGCTCTTCAACAAAGTAACACAACTCTTTACCATTATCATCCTGGCCAACCATGTGACCAACCATTATTGGGATGATATTTTTATAACCATTGATTAAAAAAGGATCCAAGCTTGAGTCAGGTAGCTTTTTACTCCACTCACCATTACCCAAATCATTTAAAGTTAGCGAACCAGATCTCACATGAGATGCTAAAGTGCTAAATAGACTCATCCCTATTTCGAGCTTTTTACCTTGTGGCTTTTGTATTTCAACGACATCTGCAGTCGCACGAGTCACCTTATATCCAGAACCGTAAACATCGCCTCGCTTAAAATAGCGTGGTTTTCTTTTTACATTTCTTTTATTTATGGAGAGCGGCTTCGTGTGGAAGCATAACGATTTGAAAATTCCTGAAACCACTTCGTAGCGAAGTTCTCCGTGCTCATCAGTTGTCGCACGCAGCCCTTCAACGAAATCCTCATAGCTAAAGCTTTGGTGAAAGGTGACAAAGCGCACGTCACCAGCAGCCAGCAGCTCATCAAAACGCTTTTTCCAAGCCGTTCGATCATCCGGATTACTGGCGAGAAAAGGTTGATCAAGGATCTGCAACGTCGCTTCGACTGTGGCGTAGGTTTTCCCCGTACCGGGCGGACCGAAGAAAATCTGATTAAGCGAAGGCATTGCGGAACGTCCTTGTAGGAAAATTCCGTCAACAGTATCTAGATTGCCAGCGTGGGTAAAGCAAAGGGTTGATCGTTCTGGAGATTGCGCGAGGCCGCGAGAATGTGACGCGGAGCGTCACGGGCTGCATTCCCACGCTGGAGCGTTGGAACGATCAGATTGAGTCATCTGAACGCCACTCAAACGAACGGAAAAATCTGACATTAGCGCCGCCCCCTATCCGATAGCAGAGCGTTACGTACGCGTTTATCTTAATCGCCGGTGCCTAAGAAACACCCAACGTAGACACAGTGACTTCAGCATTAGCTCTGAATTTTTCGTTCTATTCGAACGCGAACTCAGAAATGCCGAGCCGCTCCGTTGGGATTTCTTACGCCCGCTCTACGTTGGTCTTAGCGCCATTCCAAGTCCTTTGTAGAGGTTCAGCATGTTCAGCGACAGATTCAAAGCACAGGCTCATCAACTTCAAGCGGAAACATCCGCCTACGTACCCACCCTCTTCCACCGCCACAACCGCCCTCTCCAAGCCCTGCTCTACGAACACCAACCCTGGTTCAGCGCCCGCAATCTCGGTCGTCTCATCGGCTGGCCGTTGAATGAGCGCACGATGCGCAAGCTCGATGCGGACCAGTATCGGATGATGACGCTTGAGCAGCACAGCGGCCCTGAGCCGGAGTTGATGGTGAGTGAGTCGGGGGCTTACGCGATGTTGGTGCATCACTATCACGCGGAGAATCGCGGATTGCGGCAGTGGTTGACCCACGAGGTGGTGCCGATGCTGCGGGACGCCGAGGTGCCGTCTGATGATCACGCGCCGCACCTGAGCATGCTGCAATGGCCGGGGTTGTCGGTGAGCGTGTTGCACTGGCAGAGCGAGCCTTGGATCAGGCTGCGGGACATGCCATTGATGGTGGCGCATCCGCAACTGCAGGTTCAGCCGGCGACGCGTCAGGTGAGCAAGCGGTGGTGGCGGTCGCTCACTCGCCTTACACTTTATAACTTTCCAGATTTATAGACTTTTGATCGATCGCGTCACGTTCTATTCTGGTCAATCTGATCGCCACCACTGACGCCAAGGAACAGAAGAGATGAATGCTGCCAGGATCGTAGCGCTGCGCCCCACCCTGTCTGAAGAAGCGTTGGCCGGGCTGACCGGCGAGTATGGGTTGGCGATTTCTGAAAGCGGTTATCTTCTTGGCGTCCACGACCTTGGCTACGGGGTCAGAATGGATATCAATGGCGAGATTGGTACAGTCAGTTTTCACGCGTCTTTTCCCGATGAGTGTCTGATCGAGCGATTGCACATCGGCATGCCGCTCGCTGACGCGCTGCTTGCGCGTCCTCACTTGCAGCCTGCTGCCGGCGAGCCTGATGATCCGCCCGAGTGGCTGACCTTCAAGGATCGAACGGATGAGGCGTACGAGCTGTTGGTGCGGGTCAAGGAAGACGCAATTCTGGCCATCGAGATTTCGAAGCCTGGGGCTGTCTATCCGGAACCCGTAAAACTGTTGGCAGACCCGAACCTGACGGTGGCCTACGATCTGATTCGCGACCCGCAATGTCATCTGCCGGTCAGCGGGCGCGGGCCTGAGTGGAGCGGTGGCTGGAGCCTTGGCCTGCCGCCCGGCATCACACCTGAACAATGGCCTTTGAGCCCGGTCATGGGTCATCCGTTGCGGCACGCGTTCACGCTGTATGTCCCTGAGCAGTATCGCAAGCAAGGCGCCGAGCGGGTCGCGTTCAGCCTGTTCGTCGATGATCAGATGGAAGAGTTGTCGCCGAGCAGTGCGGTCGAAGCCTTCTTCGCGTCGCCGTTACTGCCTACGCCACCCGAGGACCAGCACCTTCTGCCATTCTGGACGCATCGTCGCGCCCATCATCCCTTGCACTTCGACATGACCGATATATTGGACACGCACTACGTTGCCATCTGGCTGACCCAGGCGGAATTTGACGGCTCGCTGTGCATGCCTCCTGACTTGCGTGGCAATCCACTGCTGTGCGATGCGCCCGGCTGGTACGACAAGAGCTACTCAGAGCATTATCAGTACGACACCGTGCGCAATCACGACGCCGAAGCCTTTGAATGGCTCCCGGGCGATGGGCGCGCGGCAGGTCTGGACACCGCCTTTGCGATTCGGGCACAGATACGGGAAGGCGATCCCAACGTCGGCAAACCGCCACGCGAATGGGACGATGAATGCGAACACAGCGGCTACATACGACCCTACGTGACCCCAGAAGGCGAAGCCCTCGACCTTGATCGTTTCGCAAACCGCAATCACTTGGGCGGTACCATGTTTCCGGTACAGGGCTACCCCGAGTTTGGCCCTTACTATCTGGAGTTCGAAGAGAACTTTGGCGGTTTCAACTTCGGGAGCGGCAACGGCCAGATTGATCTGCAGAAAATGGCGCTGGATTGGGCGTGCTGAAAGGATGAGGCTGTTGCTACCGGTCGGCGCTGTGGCTGGGAAGTCGTCACGATGCCCAGGCCACACCTTCGGCTTGCGTCAGACGGCGTACTACTTGCTCTTGAGGTCTATCGCCAGTTCCGTCAGGGCGATCATGCGGTCGTCGCGTGTCAGTACGTTCTGCGCGTAGCCACACAGCAGGTACAGGAAGAGGTTCGCTGCCGCCAGGATGAACACCCAGTCCAGGTAGATCACGAACGAGCCCATGCCGAACAGGGTTTTGTACAAGCTGATCAGCCCGGCCGACAGGGCAAGCAAGCCCGGGGTTATGCCGATGTTCTGCAGTACGCCGGTGACCAGACGCAGGCGTATCTCGAAGCCGCTGCGCTCGTTTTTCAGTTCCAGCACGCCGAGTGCCAGTGTGTGGCTGGAAAGCGCTGCCAGAATGGGCAGGAACTGCTCGTCAATGAGCAGACGCGCTTTGATGTTGATACCTGCCAAACTGGCGAAGGGTGCAGCCAGTACATTTCTCACCGAGTCTCGGTAACGCCCGATGCACAGGATCGGGTAGACGAAAAGCGCCCCGTACGAAACCGCGATCAACCCCCAACTGGTGTAGTAGATCCAGCGCATGGGTTCGATCAGGCCTGCGAGTGCAATCAGTACGGCGAGGAACAGTGGTGCGAGCACGCAGAGCCAGAAACGTCTGGTGCTCATCTGCAAGCGCCTGCTGGCGCTGTGTTCCTGTCGTAGCGTATCGACGACATGCCTGTCGGCTTGTTCGATCTGGGCTTTGATGTGCAGGTACTGTTCGATTTCGTTACTCATAGGTTTCCTTGAACGACTATGAACGCGCACGTTGGCGTTCGGGCGTTCATCAGAGCGCAAAGCACTCAGCGCGCTAATTGCTGCAACCTTATAAGGATGTCAGGCAAATCTGATTAGGTTATGGGGGGGTTCTTACGAAGTTGAGGGCGCGTGTCAGTCAAGGCCTGGAGGTCTGGCCGGGATCACGACGTCGGCATTGTTCGCCAAAGGTAATTTCGGACGCTTCCTACATTTATTCCGGGATCCCGAAAATACACTGCCCGTTCTCTTTTTCAGGACGATCGCAGTATGGCGAACCACGGCTACATGACCATCAAAGGCAAGGATCAAGGCCTCATTTCAGCAGGATGCTCAAGCCCTGAATCGATGGGCGCGAAATGTCAGGCGGGTCACCTGGACGAGATCATGGTGCTGTCGCTGACCCATAACATGAGCAACATCGACAACATCAAGCACGCCACTCACCGACCGGTCGTCATCACCAAACACGTCGATAAATCCTCCCCAATGCTCGGTCAGGCGCTCGCCAATCGGGAGCCGGTTGATTGCACAATCGACTTCTATCGCACCTCGTCCACAGGCGTTCAGGAGAAGTTCTACACCGTTGAAATCCGGGAAGGCATCATCGCCGACCTGACACTCGACATGCCCCACGCCATTCTGCAGAACGACGCAGAACCCCAGGAGCACGTCGCCATCCGCTACAGGGACATCATCTGGACCCATCACCAGGGAAACACCAGCGGCTACGCCTCGTGGATCGCAGAGGAATGAGCCTGCCGGAGAGAAAACGGTCGTCCGGACGCCACGACCTGTGGCGGGTCAGCGAGGCGGCAGGCCATCTCGCCGGACAGGCTTGTACGGTGTCTGCCCGGCACATCCGCGACGGGACGCTCAGGCTGCAGTTCAATCGGGACGTGGCCTATTACGCGCAAGGGATTGTTCGGGATGTGGAGGCCGGCAGGAAGAGTGTTGATGAGGGGCTGAAGGCGATTGAGACGGAGCAAGATCGGCTGTTAAGGCAGTCCACCGAAATCGCACAAAAAAGCGTTGGTGCCATCGCCGGTGCGTTACAGCTGGTGGGGGGCGCAGGCATCTGTTACGCGTCACGCGGACCACTCTGCGTAGTTTTCGGAGCGCCAATGATGCTTCATGGCGGTAACAACCTTTATGAAAATGGTAGAGGTCTGTTAGAGGGACGCTCAGATGTCGAAGGGCCGGTAAGAAAGGCTTACCAAGAAATTGCCAAGGCAAGCGGGCTAAACTCCTGCGCGGGAAATATCGCCTACGGCACAGTTGATCTGGGGATGTCGTTTTATGGCGCGATCAGACTTGTTGTAAAGCCTGACGCTTGGAAACTCTTCGACTACGTGAGAACGGATCGTGTCATGGCCTATAAAACCATGCCAGTTACAGTTCTTGCGTTGGAGGGGGCGAGTGACTTGATCACAATTGGAGCAGTCCTGGGTCAGGCGGAATGTGCTTTTGAATGATTTATTGAGCCACAGTGCGTTCATCGCCATAACACTATTGCTGCTCGCTCCCTCAGTGTGGGCAACATGTGCTTTCTCAGCTAAAAACTTCTCGACACCCAAACTGGTGCTTACGTTGACCTATAACATATTCTGCGGCCATCTGTATTTGAAATACGCGAAATATGGAACATTGCCTTTCGACATAACCCTGAGAAGCATAGAGCTGAGATGGCTGTCGCTATTCATCCCGTTAGCGTTCGCGCTTCTGTTACCTACTCCACGAATAAAGACAGGCACCGGATAGGATTAACGAAAACTTACAACAGCCTCTCTTTTCACGGGATGACGATCAATGAATGAAACAGCCATATACGCTATATTCCTGGCTTGCGGGGTAGCGTTTTACCTGCCTGCACTGTGCACGCGGTATGCATGGTCAGCGGAAACTTTACGCCTACCAAATATTGGATCAACAGGATTTACAATATATTCTTTGCCTATCAACACATGCGCGTCATCGACAAGAACAGCCTCCCCTTTTACGGAGAGCAGGACAGCTCGATTATAATATTGTTTTCACTGGTAATGATTTTGGCTCATGCCTGCGCCCACACCGTCACATGGGATATCAAACCCTGGCTCTCAAGAAAAACAAGGTACTAGCAGACGTATCGGCTTCCATTACGAAGTTAATAAACTCAACTTCAGCACTCACCCGCGAATGGGTCAGTTCAGTTGATGATTGGCGTTTGGGAAACCGCATCGCCGGCAAGCCGCCTCCCACAGTCCAGTGTTTACAACGAAATACGGCGGGCACCCTCACTCATTCTGCAAGACTACCCACTCAACACCTTCATTCGGACTACCGACTAAACCGCTCCGCCAGACTGTGCAGATACTCTGCCATGCCTTCAAGCTCGCTGCTGATCTGCGAACCTTGTTGAGCCTGGCCCGCGCTCTGATCGCAGAGTTGCGCGATGCGGGTAATTTGCTGGCTGATGTTTTCTGCCACGTGGCTTTGTTCTTCGGAGGCGGATGCCATTTGCTGGCTCATGCCGGTGATGCGGGTTACGGACTGGCTGATGCCGTCGAGCGCCTTTTGCACGGCTTCGACGCTGGCGACGCTCTCCTGTGAAATCTGCTCACCTTTGCTGGCGGTCTGCACGGCGCGGGAGGCGCCGTCGCGCAGGGTGGTGATGATCTGCTGGATCTGTTCGGTCGAGGACTGGGTGCGTGAGGCCAGCGAACGGACTTCGTCGGCGACTACGGCAAAGCCTCGGCCCTGCTCGCCTGCACGCGCTGCCTCGATGGCGGCGTTGAGCGCCAGCAGGTTGGTCTGCTGGGCGATGGAAGTGATGACGTCCACCACACTACCGATGGACTGTGTCGCATCGGCAAGGTCACCGACGGCCTGACCGATCTCGGTCACAGAGTTGGCCATGTGACGGATCGCCAGCAAGCTTTCGTCTGCCAGTCCCCGCCCCTGCTGGGCGAGTTTGTCGGCTTCTTCGGCGGCGTGGGCGGTGTTCTGTACGTTGTGGGTGACTTCCTGAATGGTCGCTGCCATCTGGTTGATGGCCGTGGCGGACTGATCTGCTTCGCTGCGCTGCTGATCGAGCGATTCAGCCTGCCGAGCCGACAACTGCGCCGATTGCCCGGCGTGCTGCCTGACGCTCTCGCCTGTGTCGACAAGGCGAGTCAAAGCGGCCTGCAGTCGGGCTTCCTCGCTGAGCATCGCCAGATCGAGCTGGCCCTGCGGGCCCCGGTTGTCGCTGTAGGTCAGCGCAACCAGCGCACTGGTGAAGGCCTTGGGGTGCTCTTCCAGCGTTTTGCGCAGGCTGTTGCGGTGACGGATTTCAAGAAAGCTGCCTAACGCGAGCAGCACGACGAGAATCATGACGAACGAGGCTTGATCGTCCAGCAGGTACACACCGGCAATCAACGCCAGCGTGCAGAGAATCATCGGCAATTGGCGTACGAGGTGATAAGCCGCAGCGCTGGCTTTGGAGACTGCCGACTTGCCAGCACGCAGGCGCGCATAGAGCGCTTCGGCGCGGCGCACCTGGTCGCGGGTCGGCAGGGAGCGGACAGACTCGTAACCCACGATACGGCCGTTTTCGTACACTGCAGTGACGTAGGCGCTGACCCAATAATAGTCGCCCTGCTTGGAGCGGTTCTTGACCACGCCCATCCAGGGTTTGCCCTGCTTGATGGTTTCCCACATGTGGGCAAATACCGACACGGGCATGTCGGGATGGCGCACCAGATTATGCGGCTGCCCGATCAGTTCTTCACGCGTGAAACCGCTGAGCGACACAAACGCATCGTTGCAGTAGGTGATGTGGCTGTTGAGGTCTGTCGTGGAAATGAGACGCTCAGACGCCGGGAAGGTCCGTTCTGTCTGGGTAACGGGCAAGTTGACACGCATTGAACATCCACTCCCTGGTAAATGCGAAATATCCTGGGGCACGCCTTGAAGGTGTAGCACACACCCGCCAAGGCACAACCAATGGTCCAGATTCCTTTTATCGTCCGGGAGGGCAAGGTCTTGAATGGACGGGACGCTTTACTTGGCGGTGCCGATCTCTGCACCATGCCGCCTTTGAACCGACACTCGTGTACTGAAGGCCCTCATGGCGCGCAAGACTCAACCTCCTCTGCAGGCTTTCATCGGCGCGATACGCAGGCTGGTCAAGGCCGCGGCGGCGACAATCAGTCGCCGTAAGCCGGACGCTGACAATGAAAAACGGGACGTGTCTGTTGTGGAGGCTGCGCCACTCGACGTCAGCGAACAGGCTGTCGACACGAAGGCAAGGCCTCGCAAGCGGAAGTCCAAACCGACAACGCCAAAACCCGAAACAAGACCCGCCACGCCCAACTGCCCACACTGCAAAAAGCCCATGGTCATCAAAGTCGCGCGCACCGGAAAGAACGCCGGTGAGTTCTGGGGATGTGTGGCGTACCCGAAATGCCGCGGGATTCGGCCGATTTTTAGGAAGGAATGAGGATTCGCGCGCCTACGATCCTGGATCCGCATCGCGATCTCGATATGACGCAGAGCTTCACGGAGCTGCATGCCTACGCAGAACACTTATCGTTATGCACAAATCGACCTGAAGGAATGCGGTATCTGAAAGTGGGAGCGGACTTGTCCGCGAATACTGCGTTTCAGACACTACATCTTCACCGGATGTACCAGCTTTCGCGGACGAGTCCGCTCCCACCGACGAAATAGTGCTCGCCCCAGATACTCATCGCGACTTTTGTACCGCTCGTTCCCACGCTGTGCGTGGTAACGCCTCTCAGGATGCTCCGCGTCCGGTCTTGAACTCACTTGGGCCCTCCCAGTTTCAGCAACAGCCATTCCCACCTCAGGGCACTTTTTCATGTCTGCCTGCTCGTATCCCTCAGGCACAATGCTGTCCATCCAATATCAGGCAATCAGGGAGTTCCTATGCCGTCGTTCAGTTTCAAGGCAATCGTGGTGTGCATGGCATTGGTCGGCACGCTGGGGATGGTTAACGCTCAGGCGGCGTCCAAGACTCAGGCTGCTGCGCCAGCAGCGGCGACAACTCAGAAGGCTTCGCTGCTCGGCGGCAAACTGGCGTTCACGCTGCCTGCGGGTTTCGTGCAGGGCGACATGCCCGAGATCGATGAAAAAGCCAAGGCTCAAGGCGTAACAGGCTCGTTGTACACCAACGCGGCTGAGAAGCGTGTGGTCATCGCGACAGAGACACCGCTGCCGTCGGGCGTTGAGGTCGGTGACAACGACAGCGTAGTACTCGACGGCCTGGTCGCTGGCACCATGGCCCAGCAGGGCGCGGGCTATAAGGACTTCAAAAAACTGGGCGAGAAAAAGATCGTCAAGAAAAACGGTCTCGGCATCCGTCAGGTGGACACCTCGGCGACCATGAGCGACACCAAGGTGTTGAGCACAACGATTATGGCGGCCTCGGGCAAACGTGCGGCGGTTCTGAATGTGGTCTCCAACGCCAAAGACCCCAAGCAGCACGCCGCACTGGTGAAGGCCGTCATCGGCCAATAACCCGCAGCCCCATCACTCCACCCGCAAGGCGCCTGAAAGCAACGCCACCAGCCCCTGCACCTTGGGCAGCGATTCACGGCTGCGCGGCCAGGCCAGATGCAGGGCCAGGCCGTCAGTGGCCAGATGAGGAAGGATTTCCACCAGTTCGCCACGCTGCAACTGGTCCTTGATCAGCCAGGTCGCCAGTTGCGCGATGCCGCAGCCCGACGTCACGGCAGCGACCTGAGCTTCCCCGTTGCCCACCACAATACGGGCTTCCACCGCCCGTGTTTCAGGCTGCCCCTGCGCGTCAACGAACAGCCACGGACTGACAGAGCCATCGCCCCGACCAAACAGGATGCACGCATGGTCGACCAGATCCTCGAAAGTACGCGGCATGCCGTGGCGTTGCAGATAAGCAGGCGCGGCGCAGAAAATCACCCGTTCGGTCCCCAGGCAGCGATGCGCGAGCCCTGACGGCCAGATCGACGGACCACCGATACGCACCGCGAGGTCGATGCCCTCCTCCAGAATGTCGACGAAGCGGTCGGTGAACGTCACATGCGGGCGCAGTTTGGGATGACTTTCGGCAAACGCCAGAATCTGCGGCAGTACGTGCAGTCGGCCAAAGGTGGCGGGCAGGTCGATACGCAACTGACCGGCCGGCTCGGAGCACTGCGCCGCCAGGGCGGTTTCCGCTTCTTCCAGTTCGGCCAGCATGCGCGTGCAGACAGCATGGTAGGTCGCGCCCTCCTCGGTCAGCGCCAGACTTCGCGTGGTGCGCTCGAACAGCCGCATGCCCAAGCGGCTTTCCAGGCGGGCCACACTTTTACTGACCGCCGAATTGGTCAGGCTCAGACGCTCGGCGGCGGCCGTGAAGCTGCCTGCGTTGGCGACCGCGACAAACGTTTCAATGCCTTTAAGACGATCCGTAGAAAGCATGGACGCTGACCATTGGTGAATTTAATTCTTTAATGTACGGAAAATTCGCCACAGATAGGAAATGGTTTCTGAAATATGCTGGCACGCTATTTTCTATCGGGTTTGTGTCATGTCGTCTCAAGAAACCACATCCGCCGCCGCGAGCGAACGCTCGACCGGGGCCGGTCTGTCCATCGCCATTCTGGCCTTGGCCGGATTTGTGATCGTCACCACTGAATTTCTCATCATCGGTCTGCTGCCCGCACTGGCTCGGGATCTGGGCATTTCGATCTCCAACGCCGGACTGCTGGTCACCCTGTTCGCCTTCACGGTCATGCTGTTCGGCCCACCGCTGACGGCCATGCTCTCGCACCTGGATCGCAAGCGGACGTTCATCGTGATCCTGTTGATCTTCGCCGCCTCCAATGCACTGGCGGCAGTGTCGAGCAACATCTGGGTGCTGGCGCTGGCGCGCTTCATTCCGGCGTTGGCGTTACCGGTTTTCTGGGGTACAGCCAGTGAGACCGCAGGGCTGATGGCAGGCCCCAAACAGGCAGGCAAGGCCGTTGCTCAGGTGTATCTGGGCATCTCGGCGGCCATGCTGTTCGGCATTCCGCTGGGCACGGTGTTTGCCGACGCAGTGGGCTGGCGCGGCGCGTTCTGGGCACTGACGGCACTGTCTGTCTTGATGGCCGTGCTGCTCGCCTTCTCGATGCCAAAAATGGCCCCTACCGAGAAAGTCGGGCTGGCTCAACAGGCCAGAATCCTGCGCGACCCGCATTTCATTGCCAACCTGCTGTTGTCGATTCTGCTGTTCACCGCGATGTTCGGCGCTTACACCTACTTGGCTGACACGCTGGAACGGATCGCCGGTATCGAGTCGGCGCAGGTGGGCTGGTGGCTCATGGGCTTTGGTGCAGTGGGCCTGATCGGCAACGCACTGGGCGGACGCTTCGTGGATCGCAGCCCGCTGGGTGCGACCATCGCTTTTGCGCTGTTGCTGGCGCTGGGCATGACGGCAAGTGTGCCGGCCGCAGGATCACTGCCGTTGCTGGCTGTGGTGTTGGCGGTATGGGGCATTGCGCACACCGCGCTGTTCCCCATCTGTCAGATCCGGGTCATGAAAGCCGCACCGCAGGCTCAGGCGCTTGCTGGCACGTTGAACGTGTCGGCCGCCAATGCGGGCATCGGGCTGGGGTCGATCATCGGTGGCGTCACCATCGAATACCTGGGCCTTGAAGCCGTCGGCTATGTCGCCGCCGTTGTTGCGATGCTGGCCATCGCGCTTGCCTGGCTGACGATGGCACGCAAAGCCCGAACCTCAGGGTCAGCCGTTCCTGCATAACCCACACGTCAAGGGACCGCTTGCCGAGCACGACGGCAAGCGGCTCCAATGGCCTGGCCATTCTTTTGAAGGCCTCCGCTGCGCCTCTCCATCCAAACCGTCTTCGATGCGACCGTTCATGACAGCGTAACGAGTTGTTCTCCATGAATAATGGCAAAATGCTCTTCCCATGGCATTTGTGACACGCCAAACTCTACCCTTTCGGTCAAGGATGAAGGTTTCTGACCGGTTCAATCAGATTCCGGTAAGCGTTATGAACCGATTTCAAGGCAAAGGACTGGCATTCGCCAAGCGAATCTATGCGCCACGAACGGTCGGCGTCAGCGTGGGCTTTCTCACCGTCGCAGCCTCCCTGTTTCACCTGAATGCCGCGCCATGGCTTTGGGCATTGGCATTTTTCAATGCGCTGATATGGCCCCACGTTGCCTACTACCTGGCCAGAACATCCAGGCAGCCCTACCAGGCGGAATGGCGCAACCTGCTGACCGACTCGTTCTGCGGCGGCTTCTGGATCGGTGCAATGGGGTTCAGTGTGCTGCCCGCGATCACTGTGGTCGCGATGATGGCCATGCACAACATCGCAGCGGCCGGCCCACGCCTCATGTTCAGGGGCTTCGTCGCCCAAGCGGCAGGCATCATGGTTTCACTGCTGGTGCTGGATCCGGTGATCAATCTCGAAAGCACCCCGATGCAGATGTACGCCTGCCTTCCGGTGCTGGTGATCTACCCGATCTTCATCGGCTGGATGAGCCATCAGGTCACGCTCAAGCTGCGTGAACACAGGAACATACTGCACAGGCTCAGCCGCACCGACAGCCTGACCGGCCTGCTCAACCATGGCGCCTGGAAGGAACTGCTTGATATCGAGTTCGCAAAAAGCCGAAGCCTGAATCAGGACTGCGTGGTCGCGCTGTTCGATATCGATTTCTTCAAGACGATCAACGACACCTACGGCCATCTGGTAGGCGACACGGTGCTGCAGAGCATCAGCCAGGCGATGGTGGACAACCTGCGCAAGAACGACGTGACAGGACGCTGCGGCGGCGATGAGTTCTGCGTGATCCTGCCGGGCGCCAACACTGCGCAAGCCCGCAAAGTGCTTGAAAAGCTGCGGCTGGCCATCGATGAACTCACCTACTCCCTGCACGAAGATTTGAAGGTCAGCCTCAGCATCGGCGTTGCGGCTTATAACCACGGCCTGAACGACACATCGGCCTGGCTTCACGAAGCCGACAAAGCCCTCTACCTCGCCAAGAGCACAGGCCGCAATCGTGTGGTCATTGCGGATGACATTCGCGCCGACTGTCAGGACATGAGCGTTCAGACGTAACGAGTCAGCGCTTGTCTCCGAACAAAAGCGCAAACAGCGACTTGAAGCTTGTGACGTTCATCGCTTTGAACAATGCCGCCCGCATGTCGTCACGCAGGGATTCGACGGTGACAGGCTTGGGCTTGGTGGTTTTTTTCGCGGCCGACTGAGTGCCCTGATCATTTTGGACGTTGTCTTTATCATCGCCATATTTTTCTTTGGAGAGCGTTCTGACATAGTTGTTTTTAAGGTACTCGTGCCTTGCAAACCTGGGCGTCAAGGGCTGCGACTCATCTTTTCGATTGGAAAATCGATTGATGACCTGTTCCATGAAATCAAAATCGTTGTGGTTGATAGCACCGTAATCCTTGTCGGTGATAAAGCGAACGAAACCGTGGTCCAGACGCGTCGTTTTCAATGCGTCACCTTCCAGGATCCGTTTAGCGGAAGCCGCATCCTTATCGGTAAAGCTGAGGTAGAGCTTATGCCCTTCGCCGTCATAGCTGCGCCCCGTATTTTCGCGCACCATTATTCTGCCGTCATCTAATTCGCGGTAGGACGCGAGTCTAAACCCCAAGTCATCAACATACTTCAGATCAGCACCCTGTTCCTGCGCCCACTCGTACACGTCCCCCAGCAATTGCCTGTCGTTATCCGTTAGGAAATCGACTCTACAACCCAATGCCCCACGTTCCATCTGTACAAATACAGGCAAAGCACGATTCGGGTCGGTTATATGAAATAATCTTTGCCGTAAAAGCGCTTCGCCGCTGATAGAAACGGTTGGACGTTGGACGGGCGGTTTTTCGTGAATGCCTGCTGAAATGACTGCGCCTGCCGACTGGCTGTTTTGAGCGTTCCGTTTATCAAGTTGCATGATGGCGATTCGTGATTCGATATCCTGACTGACAACTCTCATTAATGGCTCCCTTGCTCACGCTTTGGTACTTGCGGGCGAATAAAAAAACACAACGCGTTAAACCGACATCAGCTGACAGCGCGCTGAAGTTCAGGCAAATGATCCAGCAGCCACTGCGGTTCACGGGTTTCTAAAATCACGCTGATCGGTTGTTTCAGTTCCAGTTTGCCGTAGAGCGATTCCTCATGATCCAGATGCGCTTGTTGAGCACTGCGGTAGTCCAGCGGGTAAATGCTTTTCTCGATAGGCATCAGGCGGTCGAAATGCTCCAGCAGGCCGTGAAAGACAATGCGTCGCTCGACCGTGTTTCGCGTGGGGGCGATGAGGCTGGCGAAGTACTCGCTGTCACCCTGCTTGAGTGCTTCGGCTGCGGCGTAGCGTTCAACCAGCGTGTAAAGCCCGGTGTCGTCAAACACGACACAACACAGATATTCCCGAGGCTTGCGGTAGAACGGATTATCCGACGGTGGACGACGGCAGAACTCGCCCAGCGCGAACATCACTGCCTGCTCGGCAAGCGACTTGCGCTTTCTGTCATGCAGGCGCTCCAGGTCCTGGAACACCGGAGCTTGCCGTGCCTGCTCCCGAACCTGCCGGGAGAGTCCGGCAAACTGGCCCGCAGGCCCGAGCAGCGCGGCCTGTTGTTGGGCAAGGACGGCTCGTGAAAGGAGCGACTGGCGCGCGGCCAGTTGCTGGAAGTCCGTCATCGGGCTGATGTAAGTACGGTGCGTATCCGGCCGCAATGACTGATCGGAAAGGGAATCCTGATGAACAAGACAAACAGTCACGTGTTGCTCCTTTTGTTGTTTATTGTGCAGTGGCGCCAAACAGTGATGTTCAGCGTATTGATCGGCCCTTGCTAAAACTCGACCCCGGCGTATTCTCTGACGCGGCAGCCAAGACCACAGTGCCAGCAGTAAGAACACAAGCCTGCTCCTGCCGCCCCGCAAGAACAGACACGCGTTAAAACACTTATCTCGATAACGCCTATTCTGGCGAAGTCATCTCGACAAACAATCCGACAGATGTAGGGGGCTGCGGGGTTTGCCGGGAGTCAGCAGAAAAGACATACAGCGCGCCATGAGTTCAGCACGCGTTCTGGCCTGATTCTTTCGAAGCAGTGAAGACACGTGGTCACGCACGGTATAGCCGCTGATGCAGAGCTGCTGTGCAATTTCCTTGTTGGTACATCCTTGAAGCAAAAGCGCCAGGACTTCCTGTTCTCGCAGAGTCGCCCACATGGTATTCCCTCTTGTTGTCACTGTGCCCACGGATGAACGTGTAAGATACTTCCTACAACTGCCATCCACGACCTCAAGAGCAAATCGGCTTTGATGCCGTTTTGTTTAGCGTTATTTTTTATATTAGAAATTCCAGGAAAGTTCCTACAGAGAACTCGGAAACGCTTTAACAATTAATCAAATAAATACTACAAGCGCCATTGGCCACACACCTGCTGACCCAATAAATCAGGTTGTCAGCAGGCGCGAGATAACTTAGTCAATTACTGTGATTTTACAATTGAGCCAAACCCGCCAGGCAATACGTGCTTGAGGTATGCATTGCCTGCACCCGCCCGCTCAGACGGACGGGACGCAGGTCAGACAGCCACTTACTCAAACATTTCTTTCGCGCGGGCCTTGATTTGTTCATGCGACAACTCTTCGATGTGCGTCGCGATAAACCAGACGTGTCCATAGGGATCCCTGAGCACGCCCATACGGTCTCCGTAGAACTGATCCTTGACAGGATCGACCTCAACCCCGCCGGCCTCGACTGCGCGTTTGAAAACGGTGTCGGCGTTTTCGACGTAAAGATGCAGGCCCAGCGGCGGTCGGGATTCGGGGCTGGCCAACGGGCCCTGGTCACAGCCGTCCGAGATCATCAGCCTGGAATCGCCGATGCGCAGTTCTGCATGACCGACCCGGCCGTCGGGTCCGTCCAGACGAAACTCCTCTATGAAACCGAACGCCTTCTGGTAGAACCGGATGGCGTCGGCTGCGCCTTTGACGACCAGGTAGGCCGTCAGGCTGTGATAGCCATCGGGGATGGGTTTAACGGCTGTGTCGATCGAGCCCTCGGGTTTCAGATCGAAGCGGGCCTTACCACTGCTCATGTCGAACGGCGCTGAAAAATGTTCGTGAACGGCTTTCCAGCCTTGCTCCGTAAGTCGATATCCGGCGCTGGCGCGCATCCATGACCCTTCGCATTCTCCGTCGCCACACTTGTTCAGCCAGTGCGCAAAGGCGACCGTGCCGTCCACATGCACGACGGGGTCGCGCAGTTCGAACACCATCGACCCGGAACACTGATTCAGGCAGAACGCCCAGTGTTTGCCATACGCCTCAAGGCCGCTGAATTGCAGTTGGCCGATGGCATCGTAAGCCACGACAGTCTCGTCGTAATATTGCTTGATCGCGTCCAGATCCTTACGCTGGACAGACTGCGCCCACGCCTGCAGGTGGGCCATGATCCGTGCCTGTGCTTCGCTGTTGTTGTCGTCGGTTTCGCTCATGAGTGTTCTCCTGACCAAGGACGGTTGGACTCATTGCGCTGCCGTTTTCAAGGCTTTCGGGGTCTCGATTGTCGGCCTGCGGCCAGTCCTCCAGTGCATCGTCAGGTGCTGATGCGAGGCGTTGAATGTGCCCTTCAGACGTAGTGTTCATGCCTTGCTCGTAACCACGGTGTGACGATGCGGTCGATTAAGTCTAGCCGCTCGACCGCATAACACCTGTCGGACCGCTAGCTGGCCCGACCGAGCACCACGTCATCGACCCTAACGCCCCTGCGCAAGCCAAACACCACCGCGGTGAGCAGACCGGTCGCGCCCATCGCGGCGGCGTAGATGACGCAGACCCAGATGTTCCAGGGCATCAGCGCGATCAGCAGCAGCGGCGTGGTACTGGCCCAGAACGCATAGGCGATGTTGTACGTGAAGGAGATGCCCGACACGCGGATGTTGGCCGGGAACAGCCCCACCATGACCGAAGGCACCACGCCGACGATTCCGCAGGCCAGACCCGCGATGGCGTAGGCCACGCTGAGCGGCAGCCACTGTTCGATCAGGCTGGCGTACAGCACGCCGATGCCCAGCGGCAACAACAGACTGTAAAGCATGACGCCGCGCCAGGCGCCGATCCGGTCGACCAGCATGCCGGCGAGCACGCAGCCGATGTTCAAAAACACGATACCGGCGGCGCTCAGGGCAAACGTCTGGCTGGCCGAGATGCCGAAACGTTGCTGCATGACTGTTGGTGTGATGACCACCAATACGACCACAGCCGAGGTGAGCACGAAGGTCAGCAAGGCGGCAGGCAGCAGCGAAGCACGGTGATCTTTCAGGACCTGTTTCAGCGGCAAGCCTTGCAGCCCCTCGCGCTGGGCATGCAGAGCCATGAACACCGGCGTTTCGCTCAGCCAGCGACGCAGCCAGACGCCCACCACGCCGAACACACCGCCGAGCAGAAACGGAATGCGCCAGGCCCAGTCGAGAATCTCTGCCGGGCTGTAGACACGGGCCAGCCAGGTCGCGGTCAGCGCTCCCAGCAAGTAGCCGAAGGTCAGACCGGCCTGCAGCACGCCCAGAGCGTAACCGCGATGGCCATTCGGGGCGTGCTCTGCGACGAATACCCAGGCGCTCGGCACTTCGCCGCCGACCGCTGCCCCCTGAAGAATGCGCAAGGCCAGCAGCACCAACGGTGCCCAGTAACCGATCTGGGCGTAGGTGGGCATGATGCCGATCAACAGACACGGCAAGGCCATCATCAGGATGCTGAGGCTGAACACGCGTTTGCGTCCCAGACGGTCGGCAAAATGCGCCATCAGAATCCCGCCCAGCGGACGCGCCAGATAACCGGTCACGAAGATGCCGAAGCTCTGCAACAGACGTAGCCACTCGGGCATTTCAGGCGGGAAGAACAGTTGGCTGAGGGTCAGCGCGAAGAATACGAAGATGATGAAATCGTAGATTTCCAGCGCCCCGCCCAGCGCTGCAAGACCCAGAGTCTTGTAGTCACCACGGCTGAAAGGCGCTTGAGGTGGTCGAACGATGGCCGTCATGAAGCCCCCGATACATGGCTGAAAAGCGCGTCCCGCGCTCGCTGGGCGCGAAGAATAGCAAAGCTTGGATCAGGCTGTGGGGTTTGGAGACGGTGTACTTATCGCGGGCAGACTGGTCCCTGCCTGCTGCGCTGCCCTTCGAATGTGACGCAGAGCGTCACAAATGGCACAGATTGCGGATTCAGTGAGCCGAGCGCATGACGTGTATAACGCTGGAGCTTGTCCACGCATCTGCGCCACATTCAAGAGCGGACGCGGAGCGTCCTGGGAGGCATTCCCACGCGGAGCGTAGGAACGATCAGCATGATCTCAAGCACGCCGATCATGCCCATGCTTGTGCTCAGCGTTATACCCGAGTCTTGCTGCGACCGCCTCCCACAGGTTTTTCAGATCACTGATCGTTCCCATGCTCCAGCGTGGGAATGCCGCTCAGGACGCTCCGCGTCCGCTGTCAGCCGCCACTCAGAAGTTGACTGAAGCCGAGAGTCTGGCAGTTCTGGGGGCGCCCATGAACAGGTAGTCGTCGCCCAGGTATTCGCCAGCGTCGCGCCAGTAGCGTTTGTCGAACAGGTTGTCGACGGTCAGGCGCAGGACCGTGTCGTATCCGCCGATTTTCGTGCTGTAGCGACTGCCTACGTTGAACAGTGCGTAGTCGTTGACCTGCACCGAGCCTTCGCGGTCGGCCATTTTACTGGCGCTGTACTGCACGCCGCCGAGCAATGCCAGGCCGCGAATCGGCAGGCTGTAGTCGGCCTGCAGGCTGCCACGGTATTTGGGCACGTTGAGCGCCTGATGACCTTCGTAAGCCTCGGTGCCGCTGCCTTCGACCCGCGCCCGAATCGCTGCGGCGCTGGCGGAAATCTGCAGACGCTCCGTCACCCAGCCGCTGGCACCCAGCTCAAGGCCGGTGTTCTTCTGCTCGCCCTGCTGTACATAGGTAAAGGTGCCGTCATCGTTGGGCCTGGAATACTGATAGGCCTGACGCGCCTGGAACAGCGCGGCCGTGAAGCTCATGCGCTGCCAGTCGTACTTGATTCCGGCCTCCAGTTGTCGCGACACGGTCGGGGCGAGAATTTCGCTGGCGTTGGTGGTGAACCAGGCCGCCGTCCCACCCAGCGAAAGCCCTTTGCTGTAGCTGGTGTAGAGCGACAGGTTATCCAACGGCTTGTAAATCAGCGCGGCCTGGGGCAGAAACACCCAGCGCTCAGTGTGGCGTGCATCGCTGCCGTCCTCGGCGTACGCCTGCTCGTCGAGACGCACCTGGCGCCCGCCCAACACCGTTTGCCACTGCTCGTTGAAGCTGATGCGGTCGGTGACAAACAGCCCGTACTGACGACTGTCGAGACGACGCTCGGTGTGCGGCAATGGCAGGTCAGAGGGCGAAACCGCGTCAGGTTTCTCGTTGATATTGCCGGAGCCGACAAACTCGTTGAAGGTGCCTCGCGTGTCAACCGTACGACGGTAGGCGCTGGTGCCGAAGGTCAGCTCGTGACCGAGCGAGCCGGTAGTGAAAACGCCGGACATGGCCGCCTCGACTTCATCGTTGCGCCGTGTGTCGTCAGGGCTGCGGAAGTCATAGATGTCATACCCGCCTTCGGCACTGAAATGATTGGGCACCGCTTCTGCCGCGCAGCTGGCCGAACCGTAGCAGCCCCAGGCAAACGCGCTGTAGTCGTCGATCACCACACGACTGCGAGAGGCGCTGAGGCTGCCCTTCCAACTGTCATTGAAGCGATACTCGAAGCGGCCGTTCATGTTCAGGGAGTCAATCCCGACGGGGTTGGACCAGTTCTGATAACCCAGCAGCTTGCGCGGCGAAGCATGGTGCGGCAGGGTGGTGCCGCCGAGCAATTGGTAGCCGGGCACGGAACGCTGCTCTTTGGTCTGGTACTCGACGTCCAGCTGCAGCAAGGCGCGGTCGCTGATGTTCCAGTCGAACGCCAGGGACGCGAAATCACGCTGGCCATCGGCATGCTCGACGTAGGAGCGAATGTCTTCATGCGCCAGATTGGCACGCAGGCCGAACTGTTGCTCGCTGCCAAACCAGCCGCCCACATCAGTGGCAATGTAGCGCTCGCCATGCTCGTTGGTGGACACCGTGACCGAACGCACATCCTCCGCGCGCTTGGTCTGGTAATTGATCACACCACCCGGCTCCGACACGCCACTCTGCAGGCCCGACAAGCCCTTGAGCAATTCGACCTGCTGCTTGTTTTCCAGCGCCACATTCTGCTCCCCGGTGATGCTGCGGCCATTGATGCGATAGCTGTTGGCAGCGTTGAGCGAGAAACCGCGCACCACGAAGTTTTCGTAGTAGCCGACCGGGGCATAGCTTTCGCCGACAGAGGCATCGTTGCGCAGCACCTCGCTGAGCAGTCTGGCCTGGCGATCCTCGATCAGCGCAGCAGTAAACACCGATACCGATGCGGGTGTGTCGAGTGACGTTGCCTGGTTGTAACCTGCAATCGAGGCCCGCGCCGCTTTATAGTCGCCGACACTTTCTTCGCGGGTGCCCGAGACATTCACGGCTTCCAGATTGACCGGCTCGAC
>Ga0065712_10000170_pt1 | contig 28670 bp, 24 predicted proteins | sample MisRhiReplicate1_FD_59099 | JGI IMG/M metagenome (GOLD analysis project Ga0065712, IMG submission 59099) | Miscanthus rhizosphere microbial communities from Kellogg Biological Station, MSU, sample Rhizosphere Soil Replicate 1: eDNA_1 v3... | ecosystem: Host-associated > Plants > Roots >...
CCGCCGCTGGCGGCGAAATACCGAGCTACGACGGAGTTGAGCTGGCCTCGAAAAAGCGCGCGGCGGCGACGGCATCGAGGGCGGGAGAAAAGAGAAAGCCCTGGCCGAATTCACACCCGAGCTCCTTCAGAATGGCTGCTTGATCGGAAATTTCTACTCCTTCGGCAACCACCTGCATGCCGAGAATCTGCGCCAGAGCCACGATCGTCCGAATGATTTCGTAGGGCCGCTTTTTTCCGGAGTCGTTGCTAAAGCCGGCGCTCAATCGANGTACGAANGAACGATCGATTTTCAAGACATCGATGGGAAAGCGATGGAGGTAATTGAGNGAAGAAAATCCCTTGCCGAAGTCGTCCAGGCANAGCTTGATTCTACGCTTTCTGAGTTGCGCGAGAGTGTACGAGGCGACGCGAGTGTTCTCCGCCAGAGCGCTTTCGGTGATCTCAAGGCGCAGATATTCAGGATCTAAACTGGTCTCTTGGAGAATATGATCAAGCTGATCGATCAAATCGCGATGGGATAACTGCTTGCTGGAAACGTTGACGCTGACAAAAAAATCATCGCTCAAGCGGAAGCGTGTTCGCCAATCGCGCAGTTGCGCGCAGGCTTGCCTGAAGACCGATCGACTCAAGGGTGTCACGAGTCCCGTCTCTTCGGCAAGCGGAATGAACCGCGCCGGAGGAATTGCGCCGCGGCCGTCGTGATGCCAACGGGCGAGCGCTTCAAAGCCGGCAAGCCTGCCGGTGTCCAACGACATAATCGGCTGATAGTGTAGCTGGATCTGCTGCCGTTCGATCGCCCTTTTCATGTCGATTTCCAAACGCATGCGATCGAGGGCGCGCGCGTGCATTTTGGCGTCGAAAATCTGATAGCCCAAACGGCGAGTTTTGGCCTGATACATGGCCATGTCGGCATCGCGCAACAGGTCTTCGGGATTTTCCTCACCCGTCAGACTGAGTGCGATGCCGATGCTGCCGGTAATCGATACTTCGTTTCCGTCGAGCACCAAAGGATCGGCGAGCCGCTCGAGTACCCGTTCGGCGACACGAACGGCGTCTTCCGGACCGCGCACCTGCTCGAGGAGGAGAGCGAATTCATCGCCGCCCAAGCGCGCGACGGTGTCTTCTTCGCGAGTGCATTCCACCAGTCGCTGTGACATCTCGATCAGCAGCTTGTCACCGGCGCTGTGCCCCAGACTGTCGTTAATCACTTTGAATCGGTCCAGATCCAGGAACAAGAGCGCGAAGGGATGATGCCCGTGCCGTTTTGCCGCCGCATTGAGCCGAAGCAGGTTATCCAAAAACAGTGTGCGATTGGGCATACCCGTGAGACCGTCGTGAAAGGCGCTGCGCTTGAGTTCCAACTCGACGCGTTTGCGCTCGGTGACATCGATTACCGACACGAGCAATCCGGTGCCGGTCGGCGTGTGAATCGGGTTCAGACCGATTTCCACCGGGAACTCAGTCGCGTCTTTACGCAGACCGTAGAGCTCTTGGCCGCGGCCCATCCAATTGACTTGCGCCTGGGTCAAGCAATTTTCGGAGGGATGCGGCAGAACGCTGCGAAACTTTTCTGGTACCAGCAGCTCGAAGGGGCGGCCCAGCAGTTCTTCGCGTCCGTAGCCGAAGATCTGCTCGACATGGGCATTCAGGAGCACGATCCTGCCCTCCTGGTTCAAAATTAAAATTCCATTGGGGGCTGACTCGACGGCAACGCGAAACTGCTCCTGGGCCCAGGTGCGTTCGTTGATTTCTATTTGCAATGCATCGAACAAGCGAGCGATCTCTTCGGTTCCCTCCCGCACGCGGTCCGCCAGATCATCGTGAGCTCGCTGCAATGTCTCACGGATCTGCATGTCGCCGGTCATGTCGCGCAGGAAACATGTGAACAGGAGTTCGTCTTTCGTCCGTAGCTCACTGAAGGTGACCTGGACCGGTAAAATTCTGCCATTCTGCCATTTCGCAACAGCTGTCTGGGGTTGTCCCGCCGAAATGGATAGAGGCTTGCCGCTGGGGCTGGTAATAAACTCATCGAGTCTCTTGCGAATGACCTCGTCAGATTTCGCGCACAACAATTCGTCGGCCGCCGGATTCATCGATTCAATTCGACCGTTTCCATCGATAGTCAAAATTCCAACGGGAGCGCCGGCGAGCAGCAATTGGTTACGCAACTGGTTTTCTAAAAGCAGGATCACGTGCCGATAAAAAGCATCACCGTTTCGCTTCTTATCCGTGATGTCCCGCACCAACATCCATATTTTTTGCGCTTTTCCGTATCTGTTGTTCTGCAGCCATTTCTTTATGGCCACCGGGAATACGGTGCCGTCTTCTTTGACCAGCTCGATTTCATACTCGTCCGTGCTGCCCCGTTCGAGCACCTCGGCGCTGCTAGCGATCTCTTTCGAGCGCCATTTTTCGGAGACCAGGGTGGAGAATTTGCGATGCTTGATTTTTTCGGGACCCGACCGAAGCAAGTTGACGAGGACCGGATTACAATCGATTATTCGGCCGGAGAGATCGGTTTCAACGATGCTCAACGCGACCGAGTCGAGCAAAGATTTATAATGTGACCATCTTGTGCGCACTCCGTTGCCGTTTGTGTTTCGAGGGCGCGTGCTCCTGACTACAGAAGGAAATATTTTTGTCGTACGCTTGGCTTTTTTCATTCAACACCTATGGAAGGGACTATTTCGGGTTGAAAATTTTATGAAAAAGCAGGTTTGCGTTCCCGGCGCAGGGCGGTTCCGGCAGGATCTTCCGAGATGCACCAAAATGCCGTCGAGAACGTGTGGTTTTAGTCTTCTGCTGGCGGTATTTCATCCGCAGTAAGGCTAATAGGCGTGCGGCAGTCATCAGCGATCAGCGAGCAATTTTGTCAGAGAACCCCAGGTGGCATTCAATGTTGGACACCATGGAATTCGGACAAAATGATATTTTTGGCCGCATTCGAGAATTTTGTGTCACGTCAAACGACTGCGCGCTCACCTGTTTTCAACAATGCCCCAAGGTTTCCTTGCAAGTAGCAACCGGGGTGCCAGAGGGGACAGAATCGGGCGCTTTGCCAAAACGGCTGAATGCCCAGCTGCGAGTTTTTTTAACTAAAAAGGTGGTGAAAGGCGTCAGAGGAGTGTGCTACGAATCCGGAGCGATCAGGACTCGTCTGCTGAACGGGAGATAGCCGCGTTGGACGGCTTATCTCCCAACATTCTCGTGCTTAGGTTCGGCCTTCCGCCGTGCGGATCGCCTGCCACAGTTTCGGCGCTGTGTAAGGCATGTCGATATGTTCGATGCCAAGCGGTGAAAGCGCGTCCATGACCGCATTTGCCACAGAGGGCGGTGCGCCGTTGGTGCCGCACTCGCCTACTCCTTTGACACCGATCGGGCTGAAAGGATTCGGCGTGATCGTCTCGCCCAAAACCATCGGGGGCATGTCGCCGGCGCGCATGATCGCATAGTTCATGAACGTGCCGGTCTGTACTTGGCCGTCGCCGTCGTAAAGCATCTGCTCGCGTTGCGCCTCGCCGAGTCCCTGGGCGACGCCACCGTGAATCTGGCCTTCGACGATCATCGGGTTGATGACAACGCCGCAGTCATCCACCAACACGAGTTTCTCTATCGTCAATCTGCCAGTATCACGATCGATGCTGACGAACGCGACGTGGGTGCCAAAACCCCAAGCTTCACGCTTGGGATCGAAGAAGACGGTCTCTTGAAGACCGATTTCCATGCCTTTGGGAAGTCTACCGCTGTACGCCGCTGCGGCGATCTGCCGCCAGGAAATTTTTTTCTCCGGGACCCCTTTAACGGCGAAGCCGCCGTCGGCTTGAACGATATCTTCCGGCGCGGCTTCGACGAGGTGTGCCGCGATGCGTTTTGCTTTTTCAATGACGCGCTGCGCTGCAATGGCTAAAGCGCCGCCGCCGACTACCGCGCTACGACTGCCAAACGTGCCGGTGCCTTGCTGGCTCACATGAGTGTCGCCGTGCAGAATGGTCACATCGTCGGGGGAGGTTTTCATCAGTTCCGCAGCGATTTGTGCCCAGGAAGTTTCATGCCCTTGGCCATGGGAGCTTGATCCCGTAAGCACGGTGACCTCACCCGTGCGCTCGACTCGAACCGTGCCGCTCTCGAAACCGGCGCCGCCGCTCGGTTCAACAAAAGTGGAGAAGCCAACGCCGACCAGTTCACCGCGCTTGCGCCGTTCGTCGCGCTGGCGCAGCAGATTATCATAATCGGACATTTTGAGTGCTTCTCGGAGCGGCTTTTCATAATCGCCGGAGTCGTATTCGACGCCCGTCCCCGTAGTGTAGGGGAACTGATCGGGACGAATAAAATTCTTTCGGCGAATCTCCAGGCGATCCATGCCCAAAACCGCGGACGCTTTATCGAGCAGCCGCTCGATATTCAGAACCGATTCCGGCCGGCCAGCACCGCGATAAGGACCCGTTGGACAGGTATTCGTGAAGACGGCGACAATTTCGACCCGCACATCCTGTATTTGATAGCTGCCGCACGCCATCCCGAGCATGCGCTGTGGCGGTCCGGCGGTGCTCGAATGGAGATAGGCGCCGAGATTGGCGACGACTTTGACCTTCAGGCCGAGAATCTTCCCGTCTTTTCTAAGCGCCATCTCGGACGTCATCGCTTGGTCGCGGCCCTGAATTGTCGTGAGGAAATCCTCGCTGCGCGTCGCTACCCATTTGATCGGCTTTCGAAGTTGCAGCGCGAGATAGCAGGCGACAATGTCTTCGCGATAGACGGGACCTTTGCTGCCGAAGCCGCCGCCGACGTCGGGCGCAATCAGATGGATTTTGTGCTCGGGGAAACCCAATACATTGGCGATCTCGGCGCGCGCACGATGGGGTCCCTGGGTCGAAAGCCAAACCGACAAGGTTTTGCCGAAGGGATCGGCGCTCGCTACGATGCCGCGCGGTTCCATCGCCAGAGCGACCTGACGCGGACTCGCAATGTGCATGGTAAAGATATGATCCGCTCCGGCAAATGCCTTTTCGACGTTACCGCCGTTCTTGGTCAGCGTGTAACAAATGTTGCTGTCGATCTCTTCGCGCGCGAGCGGTGCGCCAGGCTTCAATGCATCTTCAGCATTGGAGACGGATGGCAGCGGTTCGTATTCGACTTCCACCGCGTTCGCCGCATCTTCCGCCTGAGCGCGCGTTTGCGCCACCACCGCAGCGACCGGCACGCCGACGCAATGAACCGCGCCACGTGCCAATACCGGATGGGGTGGTGTCTTCATGTTCGGCAGCATTTGCGATGACGAAAGATTGAGTCTGTCGCTGAGATCATTGCCGGTAATCACGGCTTCCACACCGGGCATGGCTTTGGCCTTTGCAATGTCAATAGACAAGATTTTGGCATGGGGATAAGGACTGCGCTGAAAACCTAGGTGCGCCATGCCGGGCAACTGGATGTCATCGACGTAACAGCCTCTGCCGGTAATCAGTGGCGGGTCTTCGACGCGCTTCAATGAGGCGCCGATGAGTCCATTGGGTGTGTGCTCAGTCGTCATTGACTCTCCTCTTTCTTACTTCCTCTCCCTTCGGGAGAGGATTGAGGTGAGGGGCCCTCACCCTTTCCCTCTCCCAGAGGGAGAGGGAACTGACCGATAAGAATTTAATTTGTTGCGGCTCTTTCCACGGCTGTTTCGATCGCTTTGCGCGCGTACACTGTCGCAACGTATTTTTTGTAATCGGCGCTGGCATAGGGGTCATCCACAGGATCGCTTTCGTCGGCCGCTTTCGCAGCGGCACTGGTGATCAGCTGTGGCGTCAGCGGTTTTCCTTGCAGCTCCATCTCCGTGGCGATTGCTCGAAGCGGTCCGCTACCGAGGCCGCCGATCGCGATACGCGAGGCGGTGCACGTGCCGGAAGCCTGCCGAGTTATCAACGCCCCAGCGCTCACGACGATATAGCCAGACGCGGGATGCGGCAGTTTCGTGTAGGCGCTGCCGCTCGCTGCACCCGGAAGCGGCACATGAATTTCGGTAAGAATTTCATTCGCGTTCATCGCTGTGGTGAAAAAATCCGTAAAAAAATCATCTACTGAGATTATGCGAGTGCCGGCCTTCGACTGCACGACGAAGGCGGCGTTGAGCGCGGTGAGAATGACCGGAAAATCGGCTCCCGGATCGGCATGAGCAACGCTCCCGCCAATCGTCCCGCGGTTGCGTACCTGCATGTCGCCAATAACCGATGCAGCCTCGGCCAACCCGGGCAAGTGTTTACGCACGAGATCCGACGCGGCAATATCGCCGTGCACGGTGAGCGCGCCGATAACGAGCTCATTGTTATCCAGTCGGATACCGCGCAGGCCAGCCACGGTTCCGAGATCGATCAATGTGCGCGGCGACTGAAGACGAAGCTTCATCGCCGGAATTAGGCTATGGCCGCCGGCGAGGAGTTTGCCGTCTTCGCCATGCTTTGCCATCAAGTCGAGCGCATCCTCGACAGAATGCGCTGCGACGTAGCCGAAGCTAGCGGGAAACATCGAGGCCTCCGTGGTAAGTAAGCGGTAAGGAGTGAGGCGTGAGGAGCGGTTGCGGATAAATACTTGGCCATAGTTGAGTTGTCATGTCAGCTTCCTCATTTTGTCGGCTGCCCATTTAATCGATTCGACAATATTCACGTAACCCGTGCAGCGGCAGAGATTGCCTTCGAGGGCATGCTTGATCTCATCCTCGGTTGGATGCGCATTGCTCTCCAATAGCTGTACCGCCGTCATGATCATACCCGGAGTACAGTAACCGCATTGAAGGCCGTGTTTCTCGCGGAAGCCTTCCTGCACCGGGTGAAAGCGATCGCCATTGGCGAGTCCCTCAATGGTTCTGACCTCCGCACCATTGGCTTGCACCGCAAAAACAGTGCAAGACTTCACTGCCCGGCCGTTCAAATGAACCGTGCAGGCGCCGCACTGGCTGGTATCGCAACCGACATGGGTCCCGGTTAGTCCCAGTTGTTCGCGCAAGAAATACACCAGCAGCGTGCGTGGTTCGACGGTCGCCTGGTGCCGAACCCCATTCACCGTGACACTAATCGGCACCGCCAAATATTCGGCCTCAGCGGACATCTCAAAATTCCTCCTCGAATGGCTTGGGTTGATCTCGGGGAGCCGAGATCGGTCTCTCAAAGAATGTAGCGGAGAGATAGAGGTGTCTTACACCGGATTAGAAGCGGTCTCAAGAGACTCGCCGGGTGCAGCGGCTTGAAGTTTGGCGAGTTGACGGCATAGGGTAGGATCGATAATCAGCGTGTAAAGAGTGGCGCCAAGGAGAGGACGCGAATGGATATTAAGTCGCTGATCGACCCGAAAGGCGGTCTCATCGACCGGCGGATTTTCGCCGATCGAGAGATTTATGAGCTCGAGCGTGAGCGTTTGTTCGCGCGTTGTTGGCTCTATCTCGGACATGAATGCGAAATTCCCAATCCCGGCGATTTCGTCATGCGCTATATGGGAGAAGAGCCCGTGATTCTCTGTCGTGATCTGGCGGGAGGGCTGCGCGCGCACTTGAATCTGTGCCGGCATCGAGGCAACCGGGTGTGCCGCGCCGATCGCGGCAATACCAAGCTCTTTACTTGTTCGTACCATGGCTGGAGTTATGGCGCTGATGGTCAGCTTGCGCTCGTTCCGATGATCGACGCATTCAAAGGTCTCGACCGGGAAAAATGGGGATTGATTCCAGTTGCGCAAATCGACAGCTACAAAGGACTCATCTTCGCGACATTCGACGCGGCGGCGCCCAAGCTGACCGAGTATCTGGGCGACATGGCCTGGTATCTCGATATTCTTCTCGATCGTCGCGCCGGCGGAACCGAAGTCAGCGGTCCGCACCGTTGGCTGCTCGATGCCAACTGGAAGACCGCGGCGGAAAATTTCGGCGGCGACGGCTATCACATTACGTCGACGCATGGTTCGGCGCGTGAGCTCGGCATAGACACCACGACGAGCCAGACGCGGCAGTGGAACAAGGGATGCCAGATTTCCTGCGGCAACGGTCATATTCTGGTTTCCTGGGTAACACCTCCGGAGAGCGGGCCGTGGTTCGCACAACCGGACGATCAGCTCGTCGATTACATGAAAGAACACGCCGAGGAAATCGAAAACCGTCTAGGTACCAAACGGGCGCGGCAAATTGCCCCGTCAGCAGGGACGGTCTTTCCGAATTTGTCAGTTCACTGGCTCACGCGCACGATTCGGGTGTGGCAGCCCCGCGGGCCGGACAAAATGGAAATCTGGAGCTGGGCGATTGTCGACAAGGCAGCGTCATCGAAAATTAAAGAAGTCATGCGCTTCGTTTCCCAATTCCGTTTTAGCCCGAGCGGAGTCTTCGAGCAGGATGATATGGACAATTGGATCCAGGTGACGGGCGCGGCGAAGAGCTTGATCGGGCGGCGCCATCCGGCCAATTACCAGATGAGCGGTAATGAGCCGCCGCTCGAAACCGATTTACCGGGAACGGTCGCAAGCCGCTTCAGCGACAACAATCAACTAAGCCTTTACATGCATTGGGCGAAGATGCTGCAGGCGAATAGCTGGAGCGAGATGCTGAGCGCGCAAAATGGCTGATTCGTTGCGCTGTGAAGTCGAAGATTTTTATTACGCCGAAGCGGAGCTTCTGGATAACCGGCAATTTCGCGAATGGTTCACATTGCTCGCGGACGACATCCGCTACTGGATGCCGATACGGCATAACCCGCTCGAGCGCTTTAGCGACATAAAGGGCGAGCTCTCAAAAGCGGGCGGGGGGTTTTACTTCGATGACGATAAAGCCAGCTTGCGAATCAGGGTCGAGCGGGTTTATGCCAGAAATGCCTGGGCTGAGATGCCGCCGTCGCGCACGCGCCATTTAGTCACGAATGTGAGAATCAAAAACGACGACGGCAGCGCCGTCGAGGTGCACGCCAATTTTATAGTCTACCGAACCCGCATGGAAACCGACCAGGATCTTTTCGTAGGGGAACGGCAAGATATTTTGCGCCGTGCGAACGGCAGGTTCCAGATCGCCCGGCGCACGATCATTTTGGATCAGGCGGTGCTGTCGGCGAAGAACATCAGCGTATTTTTGTAAGATTCTTGCGCTGCAATGAATGCGCTGGCTACAGTTTTTCGTTTGATTTCAGCGCGTCGAGCGCCTGCTGCACTAGTTTTCGTCGCAGCTCTTTTTCGTCGGCCAGGGGGAGTTTCGCATCGCCGGTGACGTGGACGATTCCCGTGCCCAATACCACGCGATTGGAACCTACCATCTTGGCGATTGGTTTCGCGGCGGTGATTTGCACCACCGGAATACCGGCTTTTTCGAGTTCCGTGGTAATCGCAGCGCCGCTGCGAGTACTGGTTCCTCAGGTGGATGTCAGGATGACAGCATCCACTCCTGCTTGTTTGACCTTCGCCGCCATTTCCCGGCCGAGGCGGCGCGTGTTGGAAAGCGGATTGGACCGGCCGCAGGTGGAGAGAAACTCATCATGCAGCTTGCCGATGACGCCGCTTCTTTCCATTTCGCGCATCGCATCCACCGGCACGAGGCGATCCGGATCCTCCTGGACGAAGCGCGTGTCATAGCCGCCGTGGGAAACTTCGTATTCTTCACCACGAAGATCGTCATTTTCGGCGATGCTGTAAGATCCCCAGCGAGTCGCGGCCGTGCCTTCAATCCGATCGGGATTGCCTTTGGGAACCAGTCCGCCGTCGGTGATCAGCATGACTTTCGCTTTCGATAAATCTTTTACCCCCGCAGGAATCGGTACGGGTGCAAAGGAGGTTGCCGGCATCTCCGATTGGAATGGCTGTCCCGCCATTTTTGCCAAGAGCATGTCGACGAGCCGGCTCGCCGCCGTTTGCTCGACCAACTGATCCCGCAGCCAGCCGCGCTGCAGATAACTCTCTTCATGAGGCAAACCTATCGGCAAATTGGCAAGAAGTTTCTTGCTGAGCGCCGCCATCTTGGCAATGACATCGCGCAGCTTGGCAATGCTGGTTCCGGAGTCGATGATGTAAAGCGCTTCGCGATGAAGATCGACGCCGGGATTCTCTTCGCTCATCGCGGTAACGACCGGAATGCTCAATTCGTTCTGGACAGCGCGACAGAGAGCACCGGCAGCCATGCCGTAACGACCGGCATCGAAGCAAGGCCCGCCAATGAACAGGTCGATCTCTGCGGTCCGCAATTTTGCCAACACCGCCGCCGTGAGCTCATCCTGATGCTCGACGGCATAGTTATCGCCGCAGACAAAGGTCAGAGCCACGCGCGCGTTATCGCCGAGCGCAGATTCAAGCAACTTGCCCGGTCCGACTGCCCCGTCGCGAATCTCCAAATCCTTACCCGCGTGCTCTTCGGCGCCGATGCCACCGAAAAACTGATTCAGATAATGTGCGATTCGCATGCTCGCTCCTAGTGCGTGGTAACAGGGGCGCAGCATGCTGCGCCCGTATAGCTTTAGTAGACCAGTGCTGTCATTCGCGATGCGCCCTGTTGATTGGTGACACCGATTACGTTGGGCGCGTCAATTGTCATCGGTCCGCTCAGCAAATTCCGAAACTGTGGTGTCGCGGCGATCACCCGATCGAGCCGCGGCAATTCCCAGCGCATGCCGTTGCCGCCGTTATATACGATCGCGTCCACTTCGGGGACATTGAATAACAGCGCCGACTCCACACGCCGGTCTCGCGAAACATCGGAGACCATCACCGCCGTGCGGATTCCCATATTTTCCAGCAAACGAGCGGTTTCCGCGAGATCGGCATGGGGCAAACCGCCGCCATACTTGGAGAGCACCGCGCCTTCGGCGCGCAAATTCCACTGGACCAGACAGGCCGCAACTTGACAGTGGCGCTCGCGGTCGAAGTTGTCCGCGCCGGCAATGGTCGCAATCGTGCCGACAAAATTGATCTTACGAGCATGATGGCGGCGATAAAGATCGAGGATGATCGGGTGATTTTGATAAAAATAGGTTTCGGTGCCGCCGAACCAGGAATGCAGAGACGGTACTACGGCGCCGTCAAGCCATTCGTCAGGATGGAGCACCACCGGCAACATGCCGTCAGTATTGGCGCCGTACAGAATCGGCTCATCGACTTCCGGCTTGCGTTGCCGCGAAAAAATTTGCCCGACATAAGCGACGCGCGGCAAACCTTCACGGCCGGTTTCCGCTGGACCGACAGGTTCAAAGCGCATTACCGACTCGGGTGCTTCAGTCGCAGCGAGTCGCGCAAGCGCAACGGCGACACGAAGGCCAGCGAGACGGTAAGCTTTTTCAACCGCTTGACGACTCAATCCCGGTTTGGTTTGCGGAATCACCAGTAGATGGTGAAGATTTGCATAGTCACTCGCGTCTGCCGGAGCACCGCTCATCTCGAGCACCCTGCCGGTCGCGCTGCGCGTCAAATCCGGTGAAATTTCCGCGAGTACGGAAACAGCGGCGCCTTTTAGAACGTCGGTCGTTCCAACGCCGGCTGTTGTCGCGGGGCCTAAAATCCCCGGAAAATCAGCGCCGCCGGCTGGCGCTTTGGCTCGCGGCTCAATCACATCGAAGATCGGGCCGGCGCGGCATGGCTCGCCGGGACGGGCAATTTCGAAGTGAACACCGACAAACGCAGGGTCTTGCAGAACAACTCGACTAAGGCTATCGGCATCGACGACCAGAACCGTGCCGTCGAGACGCGCCGGAGCACCAAATTGCAAATCAGTGATCGGGTGATTTGCCAAAGTGAGCTGCATGGACTTTCGTCTACTCTAAACGTGGCCGTAAAACGGTCAACCGCGATGGCTGCAGCGATCTTATGCCGTGCAGAAGAAAGTTGTCAATGAAGAGGGAAAAATCCTCAGTGCGGCGCGCAGCGCGCGGCTAGCGCCCCTTACGGATTGCTGTGAAAGCGTGATAATAGCGATCAGAGGTCGACCGACAACCTCTTTATGCTGCGCTTTTCACCAAACCGGAACCTCGCTCACCTGGTTCGTTGGTTCGAGTCTGAGCACGACGCCTTCGCGACGGCCCGGGCACAAGACCGACCGGTAGTGGTTTTTCTGGGGGCGTTTTGGTGCCGTTATTGCCAGCGTATGGATGAAGAAGCGTTTTCGGATCGGGAAAACATGGCATTGCTGAATGCCTACTTCGTCGCTTTGCGTGTGGAAAATGCCAAGCGACCCGATATTGACGCTCGATACAATCTCAATGGCTGGCCGACGATTGCCTTCCTAGCTCCGGACGGCAAGCTACTGGCCGCCAGCAATTATCTCCCTACGGCGGAATTCAAAGAGCTTTTACTGAACGTTTACCTGGAATACGAGCAAAACAAAGAAGAGTTTCGCGCAGGGCCTCAAAGCACAAGTCTCGACCCCGCCCCGCCACAATTTTTCGTAAGCCGCCAACCCGACGTTTTCTGTCTGAAAGAGATTACCCAATCGATCATTGGGACAGCGGATCAGGACAACGGCGGCTACGGCAATGGTCAAAAATTTATTCATGCCGAAGTAAACGAATTCTTGCTGTCGCGCTACGATGAAACTCATGACGCGAGGTTTGTCGATCACGTTCGTCTAACAGTGGAGCGCATGCGCTCGAGCGCGATCTATGACGCCAAAGAAGGTGGATACTTCCGCACCACCACCGGCGCCGACTGGGTGCAACCTCATCGCGAAAAGCTGCTAATCGAGCAAGCGGGGTTGCTGCTGAACTGCCTGCACCTCTTCCGTATTACCCAAAGCCGTGATCACGCGCGGATGGCCGAGGAAATCATCGACTATCTGGATCGCAAGTTATTCGATTCGGCGAAACCCGCGTTCTTTGGCTGCGAGGATTTTCTGCGCGTCGAAACGAAATCTTCCAGCAACGAGTTTTTTACGATTATCGATGCTTGCATTTACACCGATGCGAATGCGCTTGCTGTCAGCGCTTATCTGGACGCCGCGGCTATGCTAAATCGCCCCGAGCACGAAACCCGGGCTTTAAAGGTTCTCGACTTTCTTTGGGATCATAACCGCGATGAACGGGGCATGTTCCATTACTTCGATGAAGCGCCACAGGTTCCCGGTCTGCTCATCGATCAGGCGCGGATGGGAATCGCGCTGGTGCGTGCATTTGCTGCCACAGGCGAGACTAGTCTGCTCGATCGCGCAACGAAGTTGGCGGACGTGATCGTTGCGCAACTAGAATGCGCAGGGAGCGGTTACTTCGATCGTGGTCAGAGTGACTTGAATTTTTTTGGACCGCGTTTGATTCTGATCGATCAAAACGGCGTCGCGGCATCATTCTTTCTCATGCTTGCGAAAGCGACCGGACAGGCGAAATACAGAGATGCGGCGGTCAGCGCTTTCAGTGCGTTTCGCGGCGATTCTGCCAGCTATGGGATTCAGGCGGCGCCCTTTGGTCAAGCGCTGGGTGAATGGCTGAGACAAGAAGAATCGGAATGATGGAGTGTTGGAGTAATGGTATTGGGGAATGAAAAACCCAACCTTCCAACATTCCATCACTCCAGTACTCCAACGCGTTTACCCCTTGATCTTCATTCCGGCAACGATGATTTCATTATTCGGATTGCCCTGCCAGATAATGTTTTTTGCCAGGCCGTAGATTTCAGCGAGCGTATAAAGCGGCACCACTAACGCTTCTTCCATCACAATGCGGCCAGCTTGCTGTAACAGGCCGAGACGTTTTTTGTAATCGCCGGTTTGCTGTTCTTCCTCGATCAGCCGATCCAGCTCAGGATTGGTGTAGCCGGTGCGTTTGGTCACGCCCGTGTGAAAGTATTGATCGTAAAAAGTGTCGGCATCGTAGGCGGATCGGCCGGCATAGTAGAACGCGAGTTTGCCGCCATTAACGCCGTCTCGTCCCCAGTAAACCGGATATTCCTGCGGCACCAATTCAACCTTGATACCGCTTTCGGAAAGCTGGCGCGCAATGACTTGGCAAACTTCTTTGCCCTTGAGATGGCGGTCCGGTGATAGGTAAAGCTTGACATCTAAGCCGTTCGGATAACCTGCTTTGGCCAGAAGCTCGCGAGCTTTTTTGGGATCAAAGGGGTAACGCTTGATGGCCGGATCATAGCCAATCATATTCGAACTCAACGGCCCGTTTAGCGCATAACCATTTCCTTCGAAAACGTGCTTCAGAATAACTGCCGGCTCGATCGAATAGCTAAACGCTTGCCGCACGAGTTTGTTGTCGAACGGCTTGTGGGTAACGTTCATGACCAAGAAGTACATGCGATAACCTGGAACCTTTTCCACCCGTGCGCGCGCACTTTTTTGCACCCGATCGATTTCTTCAATCGGCAGATTGCTGATGACATCGGACTGACCGGCGAGCAGGCCAGCGACGCGCGCCGCTTCTTCCTTTACGGTTTTGAACAAGACCTCGCCGATCTCCGGTTTCCCGCCCCAGTATGTGTCGTTGCGCGCGAGGACGAGATTTCCTGCGCGCTGCCAGCTCACTAGCTTGTAAGGTCCGGTGCCAATTTTGTAATTGTCGAGCTCGTTAGAAGTTTTTTCCGTTGCCGATTGGCTGATGATAAAGCGGTTATTCAACCGTTCGAGCAAGACCGCGTTTGGCTGTTTCGTCGTGATGACCACGGTGTAATCGTCCGGAGCTTCGATGCCAGTCACCTCTGCGAAATTGGAGGCTTGCATGCTCTTCCGATCATGCGTCATGCGGTCGATCGAAAATAGGACATCCTTCGAAGTCAGCGACGAGCCATCGTGGAAGCGAACGTTCCTTCTCAGGTGAAAAGTCCACTTCCGGCCTTGAAAATCCCACGACTCTGCCAGGACGCCGACATATTCCTTGCGAGAAAAATCCATTTCGATTAGCGGCTCGATGACGTGCTGCCAAATTCCGCTGATGCCGCCGCCGCTGTAAGCGTAAGGATGAAGCGAATCCAAACCGACGCCTTGAAAAACCACAATGCGATCGCGCGACGCCGCAACGCCGGCACGAGGCACCGTGAAGGTCATGACGCCAACGCCAAGGGCGGCGCTTTTTAGCAGGAATCGCCGACGGGTGATATCGATAGGGTTCGCGCGCATGTTTCCTCCGTTGCAACCGCAGAAAAGCCGGCACGGAACGGGGATGTTGAATGAATCCAGTTGTTGACCACGATCGCTTATAACTGTGTGATTCGAATTACGTCAAGTCGATTCGCACTCGCTGATATCCGGCACGTGTCAGAAGTTTGCGATCGGGTTGTGTCTGACCTTCGTGAGCCATGACCAGTGGCCATAAAAGATGCTATTCTAGCGCCGGATTAGACGACGAGCCCTGAAACTCAGCAAAATAATTCCAGAGAGCCGACGAAATGTTCAATTCTTTTATCGTGCGTCCCTTTGGCACCAAGGAAGGAATCGATTTCGACCGCATCGAAACCGAGCTCATTCGTCCGGCGATGGAGCAGGCCGGCCTGACCGGCGGCACCACCGGACAGTTCATACAGCAGGGAAACATCCGAACGGATATGTTCGAGCAATTGCTGATTGCCGATCTCGTGATAGCGGACATTTCGATCCATAATGCCAACGTATTTTACGAATTGGGTATTCGTCACGCGCTCCGCGACAAACGGACATTTCTCATCAAAGCTCGAGACAGCAAACCGCCAGAGACCCAAGCTGCGGAAACTGATGTGCCATTCGATTTGAAAACAGATCGGTATCTGTCGTACGACTCGCGTGATCCGGGTGGCGCGGTGGATATACTGGCCGCCGCGCTCAGGCTTACTTTGGATGCACAGAATCCCGATAGCCCTGTCTATCATTTATTACCGGGTCTAAAACCCGCCGATCCTACCAAAGTGTTAGTGGTTCCGTTTGATTTTCGTGAAGAAGTCGAACGGGCAGAAGCCGGGAACAGCTGCGGCAATCTCCAGCTTTTAGCCAGCGAGGTGGATGGCTTTGCCTGGCGCATTGCCGGCCTTCGGCTCATCGGTAATGCGCAATTTCGATGCAAGGATTGGCAGGGGGCGAAAGTGACCTGGCTTGGAGTGCGAGACTACGATGAAAGCGATGTCGAGGCCAATACATTTCTCGCGACGATCTTCCAGCGCTTGGGCGATCTCGTAAGCTCGGATCAAGCCGTGGAGCGGGCGCTTCATAACCAAGAGCTGTCCCCGGCTCAGCGCGCCGAAATTCGCGCCTTGATGGGACGAAACGCAAAGAATCAATGGGAACAAAGCTGGGCGAAATTGAACGGCACTGAGGCAACCCAACAGGCGGCTTTGACCTCGCCGTATCTGGAAAGATCACTGGATCTCTATCGGGCAGGTTTCGCCGAGGATCGAAACCACTTCTATTCGGGTCTGAATGCATTAGCGATGACGACTATGCTGGTCGAGTTGGCGCAGTGTCAGATGAACATTTGGCAGGACAACTTTGACTCGGAAGAAGACGCCAATCAAAAATTAACAAAACTCAAGGAATTGCGCAGTGATTTTACCGCCGCGGTCAAGTTAGCGATTGAATCGAAACAGATTGCCCTGGAACGGAGTGGCAAAAGCGATGTGTGGACCGAGATTAGTACCGCGGATCTAACTTGTTTGACCTCCGCTCGTCCTAATCGTGTCGCTCAAGCGTACAAAAAGGCGCTCGCCAACGCTTCACAGCAGGCGCGCGACGCGGTACGACGACAGCTTTTACTCTACCAACGCTTGGGAATTCTCAACGAGAATATCAGAGCCGGTCTGGAGGGAATAGGTCCCGTAGCGGCGCAAGCTCAGGAAGTACCACCGCGGGTTATTCTATTTACCGGCCATCGGATCGATACCCCTGATCGCGCCAGCCCCCGGTTTCCTGCAGCCAAAGAGAGCGTAGCGCGAGAAATGATTCGTGATGCTGTTGTAAAGGAAATCGCGAAAGGCAGCGAACGCTTCATTGGTATCGCTGGAGCGGCGTCTGGCGGCGATATTATATTTCACGAGATCTGCGAGGAGCTCAATATCCCAAGCCAGATGTATTTGGTCTTGCCGACGAATGAATACATCAAAGCCTCGGTGGCCGACGGAGGTCCGGAGTGGGTGGACCGATTCAATCGGTTGTTTGACAAACACGAGGCCAAGATTTTGTCGGAATCGGAGCGGCTGCCGCGTTGGCTTCGAGCGAAGCCGGTTTATGATATTTGGCAGCGCTCGAACTTATGGATGCTGCATAACGCGCTATTTTTATCTCGTGATCATTTGACTCTGATCGCGCTCTGGAACGGTGCCACAGGGGACGGCCCGGGCGGAACCGAAGATATGGTAAACCGAGCGAAAATGCGGGGCGCAACTTTTGTTCATCTCGATGCCCGCAAACTACTCGACTAGGCCGTGGGAAGGATTTCTCCCGAAGGTCGAAATGATATTTCTAAATCGCCGGTCATTATTGGTGAAAGCAATCCTCGTCTGCGCCGGCCTTTGGCTGATTGTTTCGCAGAAACTTTATGCGGAACCGCTTGTCGTCGGATACTCGTCGGTGACATCCGTATTCCTGCCGTTTTGGATTGGCAATGAAGCCGGTTTTTACAAGAAAGAAGGTCTCGATGCTCAGCTCCTTTACATCGCCAGCTCGACGACCATGGCGCAGGCGATGTTTGCTCGAGAGGTCGCGATCTCTACCGTAAACAGCGGCAGCGTCGTGAGCAGCGGCCTCCAAGGCGGTGATCTGGTTTTGATGGGCGCAGTAATGAACACAGCCGCTTTTTATATTATGGCGCGGCCGGAAATCTCCAGTGTTCAAGATTTGAAGGGCAAAAGGATCGGCGTCACGCGGCTTGGGTCGTCTTCTGATTTCGCGATCCGCGAGTATCTGAAAAAGAATCAACTTCAGACCGGTCGCGACGTGAACATTATGCAGGCGGAATGCCCGAGTTGGCTGCGGCGCTGAACAGCGATTCGATCAGTGCGGCGCCTTTATCGGCGCCGAGCTCCTATGTCGCTGAACAGAGGGGCAATCGGGTGATTGCGAATCTCGCGCATGAAGGAATTTACTTCGTCATCGCTGGACTGACGACGACGCGGCGTTTTTTGCGCGAACAACGAAGGGACACCAAGGCTTTTTTGCGCGCCTTCGGCCGTGCGACGCATTTTATGTTCGAGCAGGGCGACCAGGCAAAAAGTATTTTACGCAAATATGCGAAGATCGACGATCCTGGCATGCTCGAGGGCAGCTTGAAGTATGCGCAGGATTTCACTGAAAAAATTCCCTTGGTCAAACGCGAAGGCGTTCAGGTGGTGCTCGATCAAGAGACGGCGAAAAACCCGCCGCCGAAAGAGTTTACGCCCGAACGCTTCTATGACAACAGTTTGGTGCAGGAGCTAATCCATGAGGGCTTCTACAAATCCCTCTGGAGCAAATAGAGTGCAACGCATGATGATGAACTACGCGCCGATCGATGCCGATGGCCACGTAATGGAAACCGATGATGAGCTCCGTCGTTATCTCCCGCCGCCATTCGAAGGTCGCCGCGCGCTGACGGCGCTGTTTCCATCGCTTGACGGCTGGCCACGCAGCACGCGCAAGGCGCCGGACCAGACGCCATGTTTGCAGAAGTGGCGCCTGTTTTTGGACCAGTCCGGCGTCGCTGGAGCGGTGCTGTATCCAACGATGGGTCTCGCGATGGCGCACATTAAAGACGCTAGGTGGGCGGCAGTGATGGCGCGTTGCTACAACAATTATCTTTACGGCGAATATCTTGAAAAGGAGCCGCACCAGCTGTGGGGCGTAGCCTTGCTGCCGATTCAGGACGTCGGCGCAGCCGCAGAAGAGTTGGAACGCTGTGTTAAGGAATTGAAAATGGTCGGCGGGGTGATTCCGGCGGCGGGTCTGCTGCGCGGTCTTGGTCATTCGATGTACGACCCGCTTTATGAAGCTGCCGTGCGGCTCAATGTGCCGTTGGCCGTGCACGGCGGTTCGAGCGCCGGTCTCGGCCTCGACCTATACGATTCCTTTGTAAAAATTCTGGTGATGGAACACGCGGTCGCGCAGCAAATCCATTTCACGAGTTATTTGCTCGATGGCGCGCCGGTACGATTTCCGGCCCTCAGAATCGCTTTTCTCGAAGCCGGGGTCGGCTGGGTTCCTTATTTGAAGGAACGGCTGGATGAAAAGTTTGAAAAATTACCGCAGCAAGCTCCATTGTTGACCCATGAGCCGAGCCATTACGTCAGGAGCTGCCCGATTTACTTTTCCTGCGAGCTCGAAGAAAAGATCCTGCCCTATGTGATCAGCCTCGGATTGCAGAAAAGAATCATGTATCCGTCAGATTACCCGCATGAGCGACCGACTCTTGAAGACTTTCTTGCTGACATTCCTCGGTTTCGAGCAAGAAACGATCTATCGGATGAGACCAAAAAGCTTATTCTGCGCAACAACTGCATGGAGTTTTACTCGCTCAAATTGTCCCGTTAGCAAAGTTTGACGACGTGAGTCTCGTCGTCGCGCGTCTCTCCGTCAACGCTGGAGTGCCTCACTCGAAAAGGGTAAAGTGAGGCTCTCAACTCCGAAGCGTTCGATGAATTCCAGCTCGTATTCAGACCAAAGTAAATCGGGCGCTGCGGTTCGCTGCGAGGGAATTTCGCGCGCGTTTGCCGGCACCGGCTTGGTGCTCGATCGTCTTACCTTTCAAATCGAGCCTGGCGAGTTCGTCGCTTTGCTGGGGCCGTCCGGATCAGGCAAATCATCGTTATTGCGGCTCACGGCGGGACTCGACCGGGCGGATGCCGGCCGATTGGTGATCGAAGCCGAGCAGGGCACCGTTTCTCGTGGTTTTGTTTTTCAAGAAGCGACCTTGATTCCCTGGCGGAACGTGCTGCGAAATACCACCCTGCCGCTCGAGCTGCAAGGATGGGAGATGGAGCGCGCCAAGGCGCGCGCGCAGGAAGAACTGTGGCGCGTTCGCCTGATGGAATTCGCCGCGCTTTATCCGCACGAACTCTCCGGCGGTATGAAGATGCGCACCTCGGTGGCGCGCGCGTTGATCACGCATCCGAATCTTCTGCTCCTGGATGAGCCTTTCGCAGCCCTAGACGAGCCCACGCGCCATGCTCTGCAACAGCAGCTGCGCGAGATCTGGGCTGCGCTCGGGATGACGGTTTTGTTCGTTACGCACTCGATTTCCGAAGCGGTATTTCTCGCCAACCGGATCATTGTGCTATCACCGCGGCCAGCCCGCATACTGCTGGACAGTTCGATTCAGCTCACCGAAACGCGCACAGCCGCGCTCCGCACCTCTTTTGCCTATGTGGAAGAAGTCCGACGCATCGCTACGGTGGTTCCGACGCCAGAACAAGAGACATGAATTTCAAGACAAAAATTTCGTCTCTTTTACCGCCGTTGCTGCCGCTGATTCTTGGCATGGCGCTCGCGGAAATCACTGTACGTTCGGGCTGGGTGCCCTCCTACCTGATCCCCGCGCCGAGCGAAGTCATCCGTTCTTTAATCGATGATCGGGTCGAGCTCGCGGTCGCGGCCTGGACAACTCTCAGCTCCGCGTTGGCCGGCCTGCTGCTTAGTTTTACTACGGGAACTTTGTTCGCGATAGCATTGTCCGCGTCGGATCTGGCGCGCCGCGCCTTTTATCCCTATGCGGTTTTTTTTCAAACCGTGCCCATCATCTCGATCGCGCCCCTGCTGGTGATCTGGTTCGGGTTTGGCCAGCCGACAGTGATCGCATCGGCCGCGATCGTGTCGGTGTTTCCGATCATCGCGAGCACTCTGCTCGGGCTCAAGTCAACGGAGCCCGCGCTGATTGATCTGTTCACTCTTTACTCGGCCAGCGCTCGCCAGATGCTGTATATGCTAAAAATTCCTTTCGCTTTGCCGCAAATTTTTTCCGGTTTGCGAATCGCTTCCGGGCTTGCGGTGGTCGGCGCCATCGTCGGTGAATTCATCGGCGGCGGCGGACTGGGCAGCGTCGTTGATTCGGCGCGGACACAGCAGAGAATCGATCGAGTTTTCGCGGCAGTGTTGATTTCGGCGCTGCTCGGGGCCGTGCTCGTCGGGGCAGTCAATCTCATTTCGGCGCTGACGCTGGGCTCGTGGCATATATCGGAAAGGAAGGCTTCATGAAAATTATTTTGGGGTTCGTGCTCATATTGCTCTCTACCGTTGCGGCCTGGGGCGCACAGGCAACCCAATTGCAATTTGCGCTTAACTGGAAAGCCGAGCCGGAATTCGGCGGCTTCTACACGGCGAAATTGTCAGGGAGTTTTCAAAAAAGAAATTTAGACGTCGAGATCACCGAAGGCGGCGCGGGTACGCCGGTCGTGCAGATGGTCGCCAACAGCAAAGTTCGTTTCGGTATCGCTGCGGCCGATGAAGTCGTGATCTCGCAGGCACGCGGCGCCGACGTGGTCGCGCTGTTTGCGGTCTATCAGATTAATCCGCAGGGAATCATGGTTCACCCGGAGCGGGGATTTAAATCCCTCGGAGATGTATTTAACTCACCGGGCACCCTCGCGATACAAAGCGGCTCGCCGCACGCGCTGTTTTTACAAAAGCAATTTCCAGGTTACAAAGTGACCTTCGTGCCTTACGCTGGCGGGATCGCGACTTTCCTCACCGATCCTAACTTTTCGCAGCAATGTTTCGTCACTTCGGAACCGCTGATCGCTCGAAGGAAAGGCAAACCGGCGCAAAGCTTTCTGATCGCTGATGCCGGCTTTAACCCCTATGGAACGGTGGTCATCGCGCGCCGACAGTACGTCGCAAAAAATCAAAAGCAGACGCGCGATCTCATCAATACCGTGCGCGAAGGCTGGATCGAGTATCTGCGAGCGCCCGAGCCAGCCAACAACACGATGGTGAAGCTCAACCGCGCCATGGACGCGGTCTCGATGAAAGAGGCGGCGGAAGTGCAAAAATCTTTTATTCTCGGTGCGGGCGCGCCGGCTCAGGAATTGGGCAAGATGACGATGGAGCGGTGGGGGACGCTGGTCAACCAGCTTTACGATCTCAAGTTAATCAAGACCAAGCCGGTGGCGGACAAGCTCTTTCAAAATTTTTAATTAGTCTATGAAGCGCTGTTATCCCATTGCGTGACTCAAAGGAGGGATCATGTCGATAGCGGGTCTTCGTTTCGGTCATGTCGCTTTCAGAGTTGCTGACGCAGAGCGGAGCGTGCGTTGGTACGCCGAAGCATTGGGCGCCAAAAAAATCTATCACGCGGAGCGGCAAGGCGAGCGCCCGGAGCTCATGTTTTTAGAGTTTGCCAATGGCCAGTGCATCGAATTATTTCCCGGCGGAAAAAACCTTCTCGCCTCGCCAGCCGACCCGATCGGGTATATTCATTTTTGTCTGGTGCTCGATAACCTCGATCAAGCACTGGAGCATCTCGCAAAGATGAACGTGAAACCGGAACGGAAATTTATCGGTCGCGCGAAACAGCGCATCGCCTTTATCTCTGATCCCGATGGCAACAGCATCGAGTTGATGGAAATACCGCCGGAGTCGGAAATTTATCGGCCGTAATTCTTCGTATATAAGCGCTGGCTTGCGGATACGAAGCAAAACTTAGTAAGGCTCGAAATCACGAAGGGCTGGAATCACTTCCGTGCCGAAGAGACGGATCGAACGCATGAGATTCTCTTCGTCCATGGGACTGATGTTGAACTCGCCCAGCACAGTATTGAAAACACCTTCGCTCGCGGCGGCTTTGATTTGCTCGACGACAGTTTGTGGTGAGCCGACGAACGCCAGCTTGCGCTCACGAAGATAGTCGAGATCAATGACATGTCTCGCGATCTCCGCCGCGTCCGGGTCGCCGCGCTTGGCGTGATTTTCCGCGAGTCTCAGATAGCCGATTCCGCCGTTAGCTCGGGTGCCAAAAACTTTGGTGAAACAGTATTCAAACCAGGGTTTTGCTCTCGCAATTGCCTTTGCATCAGTCTCGTCAACATACACTAATACCCAATAGCCGATGTTTGGTTTGGCGGCATGACGCGCATCGTTCCATAGGCGCAGGTATTCACGATAACGCGGCGCGACGTGCTCGCGTGGCAGGAAGAAAAGATATCCAGTGTGTACACCTTCACGCGCCAGCAGTGCCAAGGTATCGGTGTCGCGCGAATGAATCCAGATCGGCGGATGCGGTTTTTGTAGTGGCGTTACACCGAGTGTGACGTTTTGATACTGGCGCAATTCACCTGTGAAGTTGAAGGCACCCTCGGTTGAAAGTGCTTGCTTGATCAAGAGCAGGGCTTCGTGAGTGATGGCGCGTCGATTTTGAAAATCAGCGCCATAAGGAGCGAAGAAATCCGGCACAATGCCTGAAACCAAGCCGAGTTCCAAGCGACCGTTGGCGATGTTGTCCAAAACCGCAGCGTCCTCGGCGATGCGAATCGGATCATATAGCGGCGCAACGAAACCCATCGTGCCGATGCGCAGCCGAGTAGTATGCGCCGCCGCGGCGGCACAATAAATGGACGGCGAAGGCATCCAGCTCTCGTTGGGGTTGAAGTGATGCTCGACGCAAAACCCGAAATCAAAACCGCAATCGTCCGCAAGTGCGAGCTCGCGCCACAGCTGTCCGTAACGCTCGGCTGCGGTCATGCCGGGCTTATTCCAGACGTGGGAGAAGTGAGCGAATTTCATAGCCGTTTTTTAGTCTGACGCCATTCCGTTAATAGCCGTATTTCTTTTCGAGCTCTTTCAGCTCCGCATTGCCTAGATTAGCGTACCATTTGCGCGTGTCTTCAATGCCGGGAGTCTGCTTTAAATAGGTGGCTTCGGTGCCGTTTTTCTTCAACTCCTCCAAGCACTGGCGCATGCCGTGCAGCGCCGCGACCTGCAACACGGTCGGAATACAGCCAACGCGGCCGCCCAGCTCGCCCCAACGGGAGAGCGGCATGAGTTGGCGCGGAGGGACGCCCACCATGGGCTTGCCGATCTTTGCAAAAGCTTTGATTTCGTCCTCTGTGCGAGCGCTCAACCACACCGAATCGGCGCCCGCTTCGCAGCACGCCGAAACGCGCTCGATGCGTTCTTGCAGCGAATCTTTGGCTTCGGAACGGGCGATGATCACTAAATTTTGATCGCGGCGAGTATCAAGAGCTGCTTTGATCTTGTTGACGAATTCATCGCGTGAAACCAGGCCAACATCGAAGCCTTCATGTCCCGCCCGTTTGGGCGTCATTTGATCTTCGATATGGAGCGCGGCGACGCCGGCTTTCTCGAACTCACGCACAGCGCGCGTCACATTGACCGCATTTCCATAACCGGTCTCGCAGTCACTGACGATGGGAATATTGACAGCATCGACGATCTCCCGCGCTTTGTTGACCATTTCAGTCAGCGTGAGCAAGCCGGCATCGGCGAAGCCGAGGGAGCGATGCTGGCCGCTCCCGGAGATATGCACTAGCGGAAATCCCAGCCATTCGACTAGGCGGGCCTGAATGCCGTCACTGCAGCTTGGCGCAATATGGCATGCCGGCTCGTCGAGCATTTTTTTTAGCGATTGCCGTTTTTCTGCGGCGCTAAGTTCCATCTTGAATTCTTCCTTTCGGTTTATGTCGAATTATGCGGGCGACCGCCGGTCGCTTCTATGCGCTTTGGGTTCCAGCGCGGGCGAATTCATCCCTTCGGCCCACTGTGGCTTTTAGCATTTCGGGAGGAATGTTCTTGGCGCCGCCGAGCACTTCGGCGAAAATTGCCATCTGCGCGGCTTCTTCGACGATCAGATTCGCGCGCGCTGCCGCGGCAGGATCGGCGCCGAACGCCAACACGCCGTGATTTTCCAGGAGCACGGCTTTGGTGTTTCTCGCTCTACTCAACGCCTCGGCAATATTACTCACTGATTCTCCGGAGCCGCGCGGTCCGTATTTGGCAAGTGGAATGCCGTCGGTCATATCTTGGCGCACCAAGGCTTCGTAGGAGCAACCGATCGACCGGCTCGCCAACGCAAAGCTCGTTGCATAGGTGGAATGGGTATGCACGACCGCTCCGGTTTCGGGCCGCTCTTTGTAGACAATGGCATGCATGTGCACGATTTCTGCGTTGGTCGGATTGATTTCGCCTTCGATTAGTTTGCCGTCGAGGTCGAGCAGCGCAAGATTTTCCGGCTTCAAATTATCGAACGAGCTGGTGGCCGTTAGCAGAATCGTATCGGTCCCGGGGACCCGCACACTAAAGTTGCCATGATGACTCATGGAAATCGCGCCGATCCGGACGAGAAAATTTGCGCTCTCGAGGACGGCCTGGCGAAGGGCCGCATGATTCAGTCCCATGATTCCTCCTTCGAATGTAGCTAAGACTGCTTAGCACGGCTGCTGAAATATTCCCACGCGCGGTTGGAAACTTCTTCGGCAGAAACCTGAGGATGAATCACCGCGAGCTCTTCCGCTGTGAAGTAGCGCGGTTTGCCGGCGGACATTGCGCGCAGCTGATAACTGGCCGCTTCTTCCATCCATAACGTGAGCACACATACGCGCCGCACGTCCTTGCCGGTAATGTTGACGCCGTGGCCGCGCAGCAGCATGGCCTCGTGTGGACCTAACGTTGCCGCGACTTGATCGCCGAGCTCGCGGGTTCGAATCAATGTGATGTGATCGAAAACCTGCACATTATTTTTAAAAACTGCGCCGGAAGCATGCAGAGGGCGTATGGTTTCGCCGAGCGAGCTCAACACGACGCAACTTGGCGGATGAACGTGGCAGACCGACTGAACATCGGGCCGCGCTTTGTAAATTCTGGCGTGAATCCAAAATTCGGTATTCGGGCGACCAGCGCCGGCGAGTTGACGACCGTCGACGTCGAGCTCGAGCAAGTTATCGATCTGCACGAGTGCCGGGCTCATTCTTGGCGGAAAAATGAACCTGTCGGTGCCAGGGATGCGGGCGCTTACGTGTCCGAACGCCGCCGCGATGCCTTGTTGGTGCAAAACATGGCTGGCAGTGACGATGTCTTGCTTGATTTGTTCTATATCCACCGTCTTTACCTCCCATATGTCAGCCACACGCAAATGTCCAACTCCGATGGACCGCTAGAAGGTTGGAGGGTTTAAAATGCGCGCGCGATCTCAATCCCTAACTGGGTTGAAGACGTGAGGAAGTTTGGCAGCCGAAAGCAAATAAAACAAAACCGGCTCGGGTGCGAGCCGAGCCGGTTTTGCTGACTGGAAAATTCAATCGAAACTATTTTGCCGTGGCGCTCGCGATGTTCGAGTAGCTCGAATTGCTTCTGCTGTTGTAGGCTCGTATCCGGTAGTAGTATTTGCGCCCCGAGCGAAGCCCGGTATCGGCGAAGGTGATAACGTTTGCGCCAACAGTAGCGAATTGCGAATAGCTTTTGCCGTTGGTCGATCGTTCGATTTTGAAGCCGCTTTCGCCGGTTGAATTGTCGGTCCAACTAAGGTCGATGCGTTTTGCGAGCGAGGATGTGGCGGCTAGATTTGTCGGCGCTGAAAGTGGGGCGATCACTGTGATCTGCAATGCGGCTGTATCCGATCCTCCTCTGCCATCGGAGACGCTGACGGTGAAGCTGTTCGAACCCAAATCCGACGAACCCGGCGTGCCACTCAAAGCCCCATTTGAAGCAATCACGAGCCAAGCCGGTCCGGCAGTCTTTGAAAACGTCAGCGGGTCGGCATCAGGATCACTGGCATTGCTTGTGATGGTGCCAGAATAGGTTTGGCCTTGAGTCGCATTGGGCTTGGTGATCGGATCGGTTGTGAAAACGGGCGGATTATTGGTGCCGCTGCCTCCACCCAAGCGAAAATTGGCAACGATGGGCGCGATTGAGTCACCGGTTTGCGCATTATCCCGTTGATCGACGATTCCGGTGGAAAGACCATTGTACAACACATCCGGGTTGGAAAAGTGCAGCACTCGTGGACAGCTGATCGAACAAACGTCATAGGACATGATGGTTCGAAACGCGCCGTTTACGTAATGGCCGAATGACCACGGATAAGAAGCGCCGGATGACGAAATCCCTGCGTTCGCCGGGTCATGCTCCATGCCCATATTATGGCCGTGTTCGTGCGCCAATGTGCTGTTGGATAGACAATTGCGGGCGGTGACCTGAAACGCATATCCGGCAAAGCTGGATCCAGGATTTCGCTGCACCCAACCGATTCCACAATAGCCGCCCCCGTTCTGTGTGATCAACGATACCATGTCGGCAGAGTAGGTGTTGCGCAATGAAGCAACTGCGGAATTTGAAGTCACCCAATTCAAATCTGTCTCGATATTGCCGGAGTCGTTGTAAGCAACCTCCTCGGTGTGAGCCAAGAAATAGCGGGCAATCATGTTGCTGTTGACGAATGCCGTGTTGGCCTGATCCACGGCTGCCTGGATTTGTGCTTGAATCTGGGTCGTGCCTCCGGCGGCGCTGCGAGCTTGGGGAGTGTAGACCGACATCAGAACAATCTGGACGGTGCCGTCCGCGGCCGTAGTCGTGGCGGTGCTGTTGGAAGTGCCCTGTTGCGAGGTGTGTCCGCCCGTCTGTGGCGGCACTTTTTCATGCCCGTGCGTGGCGGCATCGTGGCCCCATTCCGGCGCGAAACTCGTGGTGTCGATCTTTTCTATTATGGCACGCCCGCTGTCCGCTGCTCGGATTACGTAGATGTCGCTGCCGCTCTCTATACGGCCGAAAAGCAGTCCGTCGTGTAGGGTGAGCGTGGCGTTGCCATGATCCGATGAGTTACGGCCGCGCCAAAGGATGCTTCTCGGTCCTCGTGGCTCATGAGTCTGGCGGTCAAATGTCAGGTCCGGCTTGCCAGGCACAACAATGGTCAAACCTGTGGGTCCGGCTTCGAGCGCCGCTTCATCGACATCGCCGAGTTGTGCCAGCACTCCGTGAGGCCCGGGCGACGTCGGGATTGGCCGCTGACGAAATAGATTCTGGTGTAATTGTGCCTGCACCAAATCGGCAAGCAAAATGAAAACGACGCCGGTCAGCAACGCCGAAAACCGCTTCAAGGCGGATTGTGAGTTCATAGTCTGCTTTCCTTTCGTCTTGCCTTCGTCAACCACGGAAAAAATTTTCTTGAAGGGTCATCGTACGACAAAAAGTCCGGAGGCTTCTTGTTCTTGATGAGCAAAATAATTGCGGGCAATGCGAGCACAGCGTGTGCCAAATACCCGCCGTCCATATTTGTCGGTGAATTATTGTCGTTGACCTGCCCTGACGTCGTCAGTTTTGAAGTGTACGAAAGAGAGATGCGACATGTTTGGCGAAATCGCGCGCAACAAATAAGACCAGACAACGCTGTGTTTTCGTCGGCGGTTTGACTCCGAACGGAATGTGTCAAATCTGCTGACGCGTTTAGCGAATTGTCGTTACGCTCGCCGGAGATGAATAGCCGGAGTTGCCGAAACCGTTATAAGCGCGCACGCGGTAACGATACGTCGTGTTTCGCTTCAACCCGCTGTTCGAGTATTTTGCGACGTTGGCACCGACAGTGGCGATTTGACTGAAGTTGGTACAGCTCGCACCGGGGCAGCGCTCGATCTTAAAACCGGTCTCGTTGCGTGAATTATCAGTCCAACTGAGATTGATCTGGTTCTTGCTCACAGCGACCGCCGTTAAACCGCTGGGAGCAGCGGGGCTTGTTGAATCGGCATTTGCCTGAATCGTCACTGTAGTCGAATTGCTTGCGCCTTGGTTATCGGTGACGGTGAGACGCGCCAGATAATTCCCTGGGGAAAAATAAGTGTGATCGGTCGTAATGCCGCTAGCTGTGGTGCCGTCACCAAAAT
>Ga0065712_10000189_pt1 | contig 28427 bp, 22 predicted proteins | sample MisRhiReplicate1_FD_59099 | JGI IMG/M metagenome (GOLD analysis project Ga0065712, IMG submission 59099) | Miscanthus rhizosphere microbial communities from Kellogg Biological Station, MSU, sample Rhizosphere Soil Replicate 1: eDNA_1 v3... | ecosystem: Host-associated > Plants > Roots >...
CGCAGCGTGTAGACGCTTTCACGCTGCTTGTTCATCACGTCGTCGTACTCGAGGAGGTGTTTGCGGACACCGAAGTTCTGCGCCTCGACCTGCTTCTGCGCGCGTTCGATCGCCCGCGTCACCATGCCGTGCTCGATCGGAACGTTTTCTTCCATGCCGAGCCGTTGCATCAGACCCGAGATGCGATCGGATCCGAAGATGCGCATCAAGTCGTCTTCGAGCGAGAGATAGAAACGCGAGGAACCCGGGTCGCCCTGGCGGCCCGCGCGGCCACGCAACTGGTTGTCGATGCGCCGTGCCTCGTGCCGCTCGGTGCCGAGGATGTGCAGCCCACCGATGTCAACGACCTCCTCGTGCTCGGCGTCCATCTGTCGCTTGAAGTGCGCGAAGATGCGTTCCCAATCCGCCCTGGGCACGCGGTAGAAGCCATCCACGTGGAAGTAGTAAACGAACTCCTCGTCGTCGATGAACTTCTCCTCCCCCTTCGGGAGCCGCTGCGCGACCTCCTCCGCCAGGCACTGCTGCCTGGCCGCATACTCGGCGTTGCCGCCGAGGAGAATGTCGGTGCCGCGGCCGGCCATGTTGGTCGCGATGGTGACGTTGTTCTTGTGACCGGCCTGAGCCACGATCTCGGCTTCCTGCGCGTGATACTTCGCATTCAGCACGACGTGCTTGATGCCGCGCTTCTTGAGGAGAGAAGACAATCGCTCCGACTTCTCGATGGACACCGTGCCGACTAGCGTCGGACGCCCGGAGTTCTGCTTCTCGATGATGTCGTTGACGATCGCCTCGTACTTCTCGCGCTCGGTCCGGTAGATGAGATCCGGCTCCTCGACACGCTTCAATGACCGGTTCGTCGGGACGACGATGACATCGAGGTTGTAGATCTTGTTGAACTCGGCGGCTTCCGTTTCCGCCGTGCCGGTCATGCCCGAGAGCTTCTTGTACTTGCGGAAGTAGTTCTGGAAGGTGATCGTGGCGAGCGTCTGGTTCTCACGCTCGATTTTCACCTTTTCCTTGGCCTCGACGGCCTGGTGCAATCCGTCGCTCCAGCGGCGGCCGGGCATCAAACGGCCGGTGAATTCGTCAACGATGACGACCCCGCCGTCCTTGATCATGTACTCGACGTCGAGGCGGAACAGCGTGTGGGCCCGGAGCGCCTGGTTCACATGGTGGAGCAGGGGCATGTTGGCCGGGTCGTAGAGGCCGTTCGATTCGGGCACGAGGCGATGCGCCAGCATCTCTTCGGCCTTGGCCATGCCGGTTTCGGTCAACGAGACCGTCTTGTGCTTCTCGTCGACGATGTAGTCGCCGGTCTTTTCGAGTTCTTCGCGCTCTTCGGCCTTGACGTTGCCCTGGGTGACTGCGCCCTTCTTCAGTCTCGGGATGATGCGATCGACTTCGTAATAGAGGTCGGTTGATTCCTCGGCCGGGCCCGAGATGATCAGCGGCGTCCGCGCTTCGTCGATGAGGATGCTGTCGACCTCGTCCACGATCGCGAAGTGATGCCCGCGCTGCACCATGTGGGCGAGCTCGAACTTCATGTTGTCGCGCAGGTAGTCGAAGCCGAACTCGTTGTTCGTCCCGTAGGTGATGTCAGAGCCGTAGGCGATCTGCCGCTGCTCGTCGCGCAAGTCGTGCTGAATGACACCCACGCTCATCCCGAGAAAACGGTACAGGCGGCCCATCCACTCAGAGTCGCGGCGAGCGAGGTAGTCGTTCACCGTGACGACGTGGACGCCTTTGCCTTCGAGGGCGTTGAGGTAGGCGGGCAGGGTGGCGACGAGCGTCTTACCTTCGCCGGTCTTCATTTCGGCGATGGTGCCCCTGTGGAGGACCATGCCTCCCATGAGCTGCACGTCGAAGTGCCGCATGTTGAGCACGCGCTTTCCGGCTTCGCGCACCACGGCGAATGCTTCGATGAGCAAATCGTCCAGGGTGGCGCCGTCAGCGACACGCTTGCGAAACTCGACCGTTTTTTCCCGGAGCTGCTCGTCTGTCAGCTTCTGGATGGTCGGCTCGAGGGCGCTAATCTCTACGACGAGCGGCCGGAGCCGCTTTATCTCTCGTTCGTTCTGGGTACCGATTACCTTCGCGAGTAGTTGGCCAATCATTCGAATGGAGGGAGCGAACTACGAAGGAATATCTACCGATTGTAGCCCTGCGGCTACAGATCGGCAAGGAAACCGCGGATTGTGAGGAACTTACTGGGCGCGCGGCTTCTGCTGCGTCAGGAGTTGCAGCGGGTTGAGGAGTCGGCCGTTGGCCATCACCTCGTAGTGCAGGTGATTGCCGGTAGTCCGCCCGGTGGCGCCGAGGCGGCCGATCATTTCTCCGCGCTTCACGTGCGCGCCTTTCTGCACGTTGAAGCCGGAGAGGTGTCCGTAGCGAGTCTCGAGTCCGAACCCGTGATCGACGACGATGAGGTTGCCGTAACCGCCGGAGTATCCGGCCTGCGTCACGACGCCAGCGGCGGTCGCGTAGACCGGCTGCCCCTTGTCACCCGCGATGTCGAGTCCGGCGTGGAAGTCAGCGCCGCCGGTGACGGGATCCGTGCGCGGGCCCATCCTCGACGTGAGCCATCCTGTCGCTGGCCAAATCGACGGCGTCGCGTTGGCCAACGCGTTCCGCTTCTCAACGTTGGTACGGACCGACTGCAAACGCGATTCGAGACCCTCGAGCAACGAGCGGAGCAGACCGAAGGTGTCTTCTGGATTCGATAGCGCCGAAAGCGTCCTTGTGTACGTCGATTCCTGCTGCTTGGTCGTCTCCGCGGGCGTGACACTGCCGCCCATGGCGCGGGACTTCACAAACGCCGGAAGCTTTTCCATGGTCCGCGCCAGGCTCGGGTCAAGGGCGGCTTGTGCGCCGAGGTCCGAGATCGCGGACTGGAGTGATTCGATTTGACCGGAAAGTTCTGAGGTGGCGGTTCGGAAGCTGGCGTTCTCGAGCTCGAGGGCTTGCTGGTTGGCGTAGAGACTGGCGACGTCGCTCTTGGCCTTCCAGGCGGCGCCAACCCCAATCAGCACCGGCAGAGTCACCACCGCGCAGGCAACCACGACGGCGGGTCTCGCCGAGATGGTCACTCGACGAACCACACCAGACGTGCGGTCAGCGATCAGGATGGTGTAACGCCTCGATGCCATGGTTTCCTAGTACGCGCGTCCGGTCTGCTGGGATGACCGGGGGGGAACGAATCGTCCGACGGTACTATCTATCGGGCCTTATCTCTCGGACATTGCGCCTTCGGGGAGAAGTAGACGCAAGGTCAGCGTATCACAGGAGTTAAAGCGCCGCCAAACAGACTATCGTGGCGAATATCGGGCGAACACTCAGTACGGTGACCGCATGAGGGTCGGCATCGGACGGCTGCAGGTGCTCGCGGCTGCACTCCTGTTCTCTACGGGAGGAGCCGGTATCAAAGCGGCGGCCTTCACAGGTCTGCAAGTGTCTGCACTGCGGTCGGGTATTGCGGCCGTCGTGCTTTTGATGCTGTTGCGTGCATTGTCGCCCGGCCGCGGGCTGAAGGTCCTCACGGTCTCACCAGCCATGCTCGCGACGTCCGTCGTGTACGCAGCCACCCTCACGCTGTTTGTCCTTTCGACGAAGCTCACCACGGCGGCGAACGCGATCTTTCTCCAGGACACAGCGCCGCTCTATCTGCTGTTGCTCGGGCCGCTCATCCTGCACGAACGATTTCGCGCCCGGGACGTCACGTTTCTTCTCGGCCTCGGGGCGGGACTTGTCCTCTGCGTGTTCGGCCAGCCGGAGCCGACGACGACAGCGCCGGATCCAGTGCGAGGCAACATCCTGGCGCTCGTCTGCGGCGTTACGTGGGCGTTGACGTTGCTCGGCTTGCGATACGTCCAGCGTGATCAGAGGCAGACGAGCGTCGGACTGTCCGCAGTCACGCTCGGAAGTTTCTTCGCCAGTATTGCGGCGTGGCCGTTCGCCTGGCCCTTGCCTACGGCGAGTGCCGTCGAATGGGCCACGGTCGTTTACCTCGGTGTGTGTCAGGTCGGACTTGCCTATGTGTGCCTCACTGCCGCGATGCGCGTGCTGCCGGCACTCGAGGTGTCACTGTTGCTTTTGATTGAGCCGGTGCTGAACCCGATCTGGACGTGGATATTCCACGGCGAGCAACCGGGTACTTACACGATTGTTGGCGGCACGATCATCATCGCGGCGACGGCGATCAAGAGTGTGTTCGATGCGCGCGCGCTGAGATCGACAGGGGACCCAAGTCTGCAGCCCCAGGTCCCTTGACTACTCTATGCGCGTGTTGGCCGTAGCCACGACGAGTACAGGAACGTCCCGACAATCCCGACGAGTGTCAGGCCCACGTAGAATTGCCAGGATGGTGGACTGCTGCGCCCCATCATCCCCATGCCGGCTACGATGACAGCAATCGACGCAGCTAGTTGGGGGCGCTCGATCTTCGGGTAGCGGCGTTTGAGCCACATGCCGCCAAGTGTCGCGATGGCAATTACGGCGACGATGATCACGGAGTCATCTCCTCTCCTCGCTCCTCTCCGGTTCTAGTGTCCGTAGTACGCTTCGCAGAGTCGAAGGTACAGCATGCAAAGGCCGTAGTTTGAAACCGCCCCCAAGTACACGAGCGTGGCCCCTTCACACGCCGGTGCCAGAAGGGGCACTAGCAGCATAGCGGCGCATGCGATGGCCATTGCTGTCTCGCAACTCTCCACGATTTTCGCTTCTTCGTTGCAATGGCCGCACTCTGCCTCGGTTGGTATGGGTTGCCGCAATGCAATGGACAGGAGCGGCGATTGGCCCCGGCGTTTCAGCGTCTCGAGTTTGGTGGCTGTTGCATCGAACTGGTTTGCGACCTCGCGGAACATCGGTGACAAACCGTTGTCGATCATCCGCTGCAACTCCAATTCCTTCATGCCCCTGTCGATCAGGTGGTGCGGAGGAATGGTAGCCGGGTTGATGCCCAGTTCGCCGGCGATCCTAACGACCTCGCCGTGGCTGCGTTCAGCACTGAGCACCGTCGCCCGATTTGCCTTTTTCAGCGTTGCGCTCAGAAGCGTGTCATCGATGGTGGCTGCGTACACGCGCAGCAGCGTCGCGGTTTGTGCGGCCCCTTCAGGCTGACCGTTTTTTGTTTTCCCAAGCGCATTTTTTAATTGCTGTTTGAGCTCGGTGACGAGCCTGTCTTGTCCGTTGCCCTGCGCACTGATTTCTTCCGATGCCAGGAAGGGCCTCATTGCGATGCCTGCGCCCACAGCGACTGGGACGCCAGCGGCGACCGAACCGAAAAAAACCCGACGACTGACGATACTGTTCATTTCTCACCGTGTGTTTCCGCACCCAGTCTCTTGTCCACCACCTATCTGCAGCGCTGCCGCGCGCTGCACACGCGCGCGTGCGCCGACAATCCATCCGTATTTCAGAGGCACAACCCGTAGTACGCGAACAGCAGCGTCACATACGACGCCTGGGCGACGACACATGGCGCATCGAACTGCGGCATGAAGTACATCGCCGCGCACGCAGCGGCAGATTCGGCAGACGCGGCGATCACTTGCACCCACAACACCTCACAGAACCCCGCTCGCCAGGAGTCGTCTTGAACGAGAGTCATGCGGGCCACACCGCCGCCCCGACGATCCAGTTCGGTTGCCGTGTGCTCGAACCTCGATGCCATGCGAGTAAACATCCCCGTCATCCCGACGCGGGAGAGATCGTCCAGAGCCTTTTCGCGCGTGTGTTGATCCGGGCGCGGCATCTTGGACCAGCGTTCATCAACGTCGATCCCGTATCGCTTCAGCGTCGTCCGAACTCGTGCGGCATCGAGTTCCGCGTCGACCTCGCCGCGCCGCCTGGCATCAACGAGTTCCTTGAATCCCGTGGCCATTCGGGCGTCGATACCGGACTGCTGTGTGTAGATAGCCAGCATGCTGAGATGCGCCGCGGCTAGACGTGCGTCCTCAGTGTTGACACCACGACGACGAACGCCGTTCGCGATGGCCGCCAGACGCCTGATTGTGTGATCGAACATGACATCGGGTTCCTCGCTGGCGAGATGCCGGTGACCGGCTACAGTCGGCGGCGGCGTGACAGAACCGCTCGAGGCGCTGACCACGAGCGGGAGTCCCGCTGCCACCGAACCGACGAAGACCCGACGACTGACCGTACCGTTCATACTTCACCATCTGTTTCCGCACCCAGCCTGTTACTCCACCAATCGGTATTGCAGGGCCTCAGCGACCTGATCCGCGCTGACCGTCGCCGCGCCGGCGAGATCGGCGACCGTCCGCGCGACTTTCAGCACGCGGTCGTAGCCGCGAGCGGTGAGACCCATGCGCGCTGCCGCGCGCGTCAAGAGCGTCCGACCATCCGTGTCTGGTCGGCAGATCGCGGCCACCGCTGACCCGCGCAGATCCGCATTCGTACGCGCACCGGCGGTGCCGTATCGCTGTTGCTGCACGCTCCGTGCGGCGAGGACACGCTCGCGCACGATAGAGGACGATTCACCAGGCTCACCATCGGCGATAGCCGAGACTGGCAGGGCCGGCACCTCCACGATGAGATCGATGCGATCGCGAAGTGGACCTGAGAGCTTGCCGCGATACTTGGCGATCTGCGTGGGCGTGCATCCGCAGCTGCGATGCTCGTCGCCAAAGAATCCGCACGGGCACGGGTTCATGGCGGCGATCAGCACGAACCGTGCGGGGAACGCGACGGTTCTGGACGCGCGAGCGATCGTCACGCGTCCCTCTTCAAGCGGCTGACGCAGCACCTCGAGGGCGCGTCGATCGAACTCGGGCATCTCGTCGAGGAACAGCACGCCGTTGTGCGCCAGCGAGATCTCACCAGGCCGCGGAACGGCGCCGCCACCAACGAGCGCCACATTCGAGACCGTGTGATGCGGCGCGCGAAACGGCCGCTCACTGAGAAGGCCGACGCCCGCTGGCAGTGTGCCAGCCACGGAATGGATCGCCGTGCACTCCAGCGCTTCGTCGAACGTGAGCGGCGGCAAGATCGATCCCAGCCGCCTCGCCATCATCGTCTTTCCGGCACCGGGCGGGCCCTTCAGCAGGAGGTTGTGCCCACCAGCAGCTGCGACTTCGAGCGCACGACGCGCGAGCAGTTGTCCTCGCACGTCTGCAAGATCACCGTCTCGCGAGTGGCTCGTTTCAGCGGAGGCTCGTGACACCGCTGGAGCACGGCGCGCTTCATCCGGTTTGTTCAGCGCGTCGACCGCTTCCGGTAACGAGCGAGCGATGCAGACGTCGAGCCCCTCGACGACGCTGGCCTCTGCGGCGTTCTGTGGGGGAAGCAGCAGCCGCTTGAGTCCAAGACGCCGGGCAGCGACGGCGATAGGGAGGACGCCCCGAATGCCATTGATCCCACCATCGAGCGAGAGCTCGCCGACGATGACCGTGTCGTCCACGGCGCGGCGGGTGAGTGGCCCGGACGTCGCGAGCAACCCGAGAGCGATCGGCAGATCGAACGAAGACCCCGCCTTACGGACGTCCGCGGGCGCCAGGTTGACAGTGATGCGATGGTGCGGAAACTCGAAGCCGGAGTTCCGGATCGCGGAGCGTACGCGGTCGCGACTCTCACGAACGGTCGCATCGGGCAGTCCCACCATCGTGAAGTGGGGCAGACCGAACGCAACATCGACCTCGATGTGGACCGGGTAGGCTTCGACGCCGAAGACGGCGGCACTGCGCAGGCTCGCGAGCACGATGCCTGTAGTAGTGCAAGAAACGGTGCCGCGAGCGTTTGCCAGAGATTTGCTCGCATCCGGTCAGGCGCGGCGCGCGAGCGTGTCAAGTCGCGCGATCTGCGCGGTGCTCGAAGTGTGCGGATTCTGCGTACCGCCAACTAGCCTTCGAATTCGAGCAGCTGCGCCTGTCGCTGGACGCGTGCACGCGTGAGCAGGTCAATCACGAAGCCGATGACAAGGATGACGGCGATAGCGGCCACTGTTGATGCGGCACTGCTGTAAATGCGTGCGGCGAAGAACTGGATGAACAGGCTCCCGAGGATGGTGACCAGGGTGAATCCAAGAAAGAATCCCGTGACGCGCGTCTGCTGCATCGGCCTCGAGAAGGGCAGCGCAGGATCCAGCAGCAACGCGATCTGCAGCACCAGATGTGCGAGCAGGCCGAGGAAAGTCACGTGGACGAGGACATGCACGATGTTGCCGACGACATAGCCATAGATCAGCGAGACGACCAGCAGGTACGGAATCAGAAAGAAGGCGACGAGAACGTCTTTGGATGAGCGCGCGATCTTCATGCGATCGCCCGGGCAGGTGAAGAAGATCCACGACGCGCGGAACGCATCGCTCCGCGTCAGTAGCATCCGCAGCATCGTCGGACTCGCGAGAACCGCCATCGTCAACGGCCAGGCCTGGATGGTGCGAGTCGAAGCAAACGGATCGGCGATCGCGCCATTGCGAACGCCCATCACCATGTAGAGCAGGGTGAACGGGAGCAACCCGAGGACGCCCATCCGAAAGCGGTGATCGTGACGAAACTGACTCCGCACGAGAAGGGCGACCGCGCGCGCTTCGCCGCTCGTAAACCAGAACCCTGCGCGCGTGCGCTTTTCTGCTGCCGTCGTCGCGCGTGCACGCGCGACGACGGTCATCGCACCAAGCGTCTCCGAGTACTGCAGCGACAATCGGCCGCCAAGCCGCGACCCCATGAGCACGACTGCCACGATCGACGCAGCAGCGCATGCGATTGCGCTGGCGCTCGTTCGGCCGCTCGCGATCTCGAGATAGCTGCCGAACCAGGTACCCGGATAAAGGAATATCAACGGCGACGCAGGTAGCGACCAGGTGCCCGGCCTCGCCGTCGACAGCACGCCCGAGATCAGGAACTGACCACCGTACACCGCGAAGCTCATGACCATCTGCACATACGACAACACCCGCTCGATTGCATCTGGTCCAACCGCGCGAAGCACCGTCGAGTAGCCGAGCGCAATGGCCAGCGTCGTCGCCGTGGAGCTCCCGTAGATGGCCAGAAACAACGCGGCGCCGATGTCGACGCCTAGTCGCGCGCTGGTGACCAGGATCGGCACCCACGCCGCCAACGTCGTCAGCGCCGTTGTGTAAACGAGGATGTTGGTCAGCTTGACGGCGAAATAGGTGCGCGACGACACCGGCCGAAAGCCGAGAATCGCGTAGTCCACTGGTGACGAGATCACCGAGTTGTGGTCGAGGACGACGGCCATCCCAATGATGAACGCGATATACGTCGAGGCAATCGTGCCGGCCAGCCAGAGATCGCGGCTCGCCCAGACGAGATATGCGATCACGCCGCCGAACAGCGTGTAGAAAATCGCCTGGAACATCAGCGCAATGACCGCGCGCGTTTCCTGATCGCCTGGACGTTGATGGAGCCCTGACCCGCGGAAGTCGAGCTTCAGTGCGACGACCGTCAGCGCCTTCCACTGATCGAAGTCGATGCCTGCCGCGGAGAAGAGTCGTCTCATACGCGCTCGAGCGCTGAGATGAACTCCGACGCCAGACGCGCTACGTCGCGGACGCCGGTCAGCCGGCTGAACGCCTCTTCGAGCGTTGCCGCTCCCGTGGCGGCGCGAATGGCGTCAGCAGTGCCGTCGGCGATCTGCTGACCGTTGTTGATGATCACGATGCGGGTGCACATCCGCTCGACGACGTCGAGAATGTGGGAGCAGAAGAGAATCGCGCGGCCCTGGCCGGCGAGCTGCTTCAAGACCTCCTTCACGACCATCGCGGCGTTGGCGTCGAGGCCGTCGAGCGGCTCGTCGAGAAACAGCACCTCCGGCCGGTGAATGAGCGCGGCGGCGATCAAAACCTTCTGACGCATGCCCTTCGAGAATTCACGCATGCGCTGATGCTTCTCCGCGGTCAAGCCGAATAGCTCGAGGAGCTCGTTGTTCCGCGTGTCAGCCGTTTTGCGATCCATGTGATGCAGGCAGCCGATCAACTCGAGATATTCGCTCGCCGTGAGAACGTCGTAAAGTGCGGCGGTCTCGGGGACGTATCCGATTCGTCGCTTCACCTCGAGTGGCTGCTCGACGACATCGAAGCCGGCGACGCGAGCCGTGCCGCGTGTCGGGCGGATCATCCCAGTGAGAATCTTGACCGTGGTGGACTTGCCTGCACCGTTGGGACCAAGGAAGCCGAGGATCTCACCTGGCTCTACGCGCAGGTTCAAGCCCGAGAGCGCGAGCTTTGGGCCGTACTCGCGCGACAAGTCGTGGGTCTCGATCATGGTGACAAAGTGATCTCGATGTAGTCTAGCGCGCCGCTTTCCATCGCATCGGGTACGACCTGCACGCGCAGCTCATCGCCTGGTGACAATCGAATGTGTCGCGCCGTACGCCGCGTGGACGTGTGGCCGTTCGGTGTCGCCGATCCGAAATGCCCGTCGGCGATCCATGAATCGATCTGCTGATCGCCGACGAACAGCAAAAACCGGCTCGCGCCGTCGTCCTCATCGAAGTACTGCACTGCGATATCGAACGTTCCGGCAGGTCCCTGATAGCGGTGTCGTGCGACGCATGTCTGTCCGGCCTCGCACGTCGTGGCCTGACCGGCCGACGCAGTCTCCCACGGCACCACGGCCGTGTTGGCGAAGCGTTCACGACTCATGGACTCGGCCTCCACACGGCCTGGGAATCGTCCGGCGCGGCCCTTCGCGTCCGGGATGCCCGATATCCAGAGGAACCAGTTGTTGATCGCGTCACGCCAGACGATCGCGTGCCCTGCCTGGTATTCGAGCTTGGCGAGCACTGAGGCGTATCGCTCACGATCGATCAATCGTTCGAGCTTCCGCCATCGCGTCACAAAATCTGCGGCTTCTTCTGCACCTTGATAGTGGCTGTCGTAGATGTGCTGAATGACGGTCTTGCCTGAATGCAGGACGTATGTGTACGGCACGTGATGAAAGAAGAGCAGGAGCTCGTCTGGCGTAGACGCCAGCGATTCAAATTGTGCGCCGAGGATCGGGATGTACTGCGCTGTGAAACCCGTGCCTGTGGCGACTGTCCGATCCATGCCGATGCCTTGACCATTCGCGCGGTGCCACTGGCCCCAGCCGTTCCGCTCGGAGGATTCGATCCCTGGACCGTAGTGCACGCGAATGATGTCAGTCAGTGTTCCCGCACCGAGCGGTCCCGTGTAGCGTTCGTACGCCGGCCATGAATCAAGCAGGATGCTGGTGATCGTCTCAACCACCTGCGGGTCGTGACCGAACGTCTGCATCGTCCAGTCAGCGGCGATCGATCGCGCCGATGTCGTCGGATTCCACGCCAGCCGGCCAAAGCCATACAGGTTGGCCATCGCAAGGTCGTGTCCCAGCCAGTTGGTGTCACGTCCAACGTTCGAGACACCGACAAAGCCACCGACCGGTCGATTGAACGTACGGCCTGAGACCAGATCCCGCACGGGTGTGCCCGGTGATGTCGACGTCGCCAGCATGTCGAAGTCGAGCACTGCCTTCCACATCGGCACCAGGAAGCAGACGTGACGTTGCTGGCCTAGATACTCCTGAGTGATTTGCAGCTCGATGGCCTGATTGGTGTTGCGCAGCGCCCCGAATAGCGGCGAGGCCGGTTCACGCACCTGGAAGTCGATCGGTCCGTGTTTGATCTGCAGGACGACGTTCGCGTCAAACTTGCCGTCGAGTGGATGAAAGTTATCGTAGGCAGCGCGGGCACGATCGTTTTTGGGATCACGCCAGTCCATCAGGTTGTCGTAGACAAAGCCGCGATAGAAGATCACGCCCTTGTGCGGCGCGAGCGCTCGCGCGATCACGTTCGCCGCATCTGCATGCGTGCGGTTGTATGCCGACGGACCGAGTCGTCCTTCAGAGTCGGCCTTCAGGACAATCCCGCCAAGATCGGGAATCGCCCGATACAGGGCATCGATGCGATCTTTCCAGAACGCCGCGACACGAGCGTCCAACGGGTCGAACGTGTCTAAACCGCCAATCCGTCTGGGGCTGCTGAAGTCCACCGAGACTGAAACGGCGACGCCCCAGGGCCGCAGCATGTCGGCGATCAGGGCGATCTGGGGGATGAACCCGTCGGTGATCACCAACGGGTTCGCGTTGACGTTGTTGACGGTCACGCCGTTGATGCCGACCGACGCCAGCAGACGTCCGTAGTCGCGGACCCGCATCGGTTCGTCGAGGACGTGGCCACCTTCAAAGAAGATCGAGCGGCCGGCATAACCACGTTCGATCGTCCCATCGAGGTTGTCCCAGTGATTGACCCACCGGATTGCTGCAGCGGGCTCCTGACGTTCGTTGAGGCGCGAGACGTTCTCACCGCGGGCGATCCGCTGCAGCAGCGCGAACGCGCCGTACAGCACACCTCGTTCGTTTGGACCAGCGACGACGGTCACCGTTTGGCCGCGCAGCGTGGTCGTCCCAAGCCAAAAGCCGTCGGTGGCGAGATCGGCGGCCATCGGTGCAGCAGGCACGAGAGGCCTGATGCGTTCGAGGGTTCCCAGGAGGATGGTGGGTGCTGGTGGAGGGGTAGCACTGGCCGTGATCGGCGTCGCGAGCATCGAGGAGAGACCGCGCACCATCTCGTCGCGTGCACTTTTCAGGACCGGGGAGTCGCCAAGCAGCGTGACGGAGGTCGGCACAGAACCAATGCGGGCCATGATCGGCGCGGGCAGCGGGGCATACCGCAGCCAGGCGTCGTACCCAGTTTCGGCACGCACTGACGCCGCGGTCGCCACGAGAAGGATTCCTGCGGCCCAAAGCCGAGTGCTCCACGTAGAATGCACGCGCTGAGGATACACCGCACCGCATGACGACTCTCGACTGGGTCAGTATCGGGTTGTACTTCGGACTTCTCGCCGGCCTCACGTGGTGGTCCGTCGCGAGGAACCGAGACACCGCTGACGACTACTTCCTCGCCGGCCGCAACCTTGGATGGGTTGTGGTTGGCGCGATTGGGCGTGTGGCGACCATGGTCCATGGTCGTGATCGCGTTCGCGTGGATTCCGGTCATCCAGGGCGCAAGGGGCTTATACGACTTACCTGCAGGGGATTAAGGCCTATCTGGGCGATCGCGGCGGTGTTCTTCTTCGGCGTCTTTATGCGGCGTCTGACAGGAGCCGGCTGTCTCGCTGCGCTGCTGACAGGCTTTGGGAGGCGGTGTTGATCGTGGTTAGCTATGTAACGCCACCTCCGCGAGAACACCAACTGACGGGATTGACCTACGCGCCGGTGACGAGCGAGCAGCGTCGCGAGTCGCGCCGAAGTTGGAATCACTGGGACGTGATCAGTTGGACAGTCATCCTGCTCCTGATTGCGGTGGCGTATATCTACTTCAACGGCTGAACCATGAGGCTCACACCCACTCCGTCAGATAAGTTCACGTTCGGGTTATGGACCGTCGGCAATCGTGGCCGCGATCCCTTTGGTGAATTCGTGCGGCCGCCGCTCGATCCGGTTCGTGCGGTGCATAGGCTCGCCGAACTCGGCGCCTATGGCGTCAACTTTCACGACAATGATCTCGTTCCGATCGATGCGACCGTCGAGGAACGCGATCGGATTGTGCGCGATTTCCGGCAGGCTCTCGATGCCACGGGCATGACCGTCCCCATGGCGACGACGAACCTGTTCACGGATCCGGTGTTCAAGGACGGCGCGTTCACCTCACATGATGCCGGCGTGCGTGCCTACGCTTTGCAGAAAACGATGCGCGCGATGGATCTGGGCGTCGAGCTGGGCGCGAAGACCTACGTGTTCTGGGGCGGCCGTGAAGGCGCAGAGGTCGATGCGGCGAAAGATCCGGTCGAAGCCATCAAACGGTTTCGCGACGCGATCAATTTCCTCTGCGAATACGCCCGCGATCAGAAGTACGCGCTTCGGTTCGCACTCGAAGCCAAGCCGAACGAACCGCGTGGCGACATCTATTTCGCGACGACGGCGTCGTATCTCGCGTTCATTCCCACGCTGGATCATCCGGACATGGTGGGCGTGAACCCGGAGGTGGCGCACGAACAGATGGCGGGTCTGAACGTCTATCACGTCATCGCTCAGGTGATCGAAGCGGGCAAGCTCTTTCACGTCGACCTGAACGATCAGAAGCCGGGTCGGTTCGATCAGGACCTGCGGTTTGCCTCCGAGTCGATCAAGCCGCTGTTCTTTCTCGTCAAGCTGCTCGAGGAATCCGGATACGACGGTCCACGCCACTTCGACGCACATGCCTATCGAACGGAGGACGAGCAGGGTGTCTGGGACTTCGCGTGCGGCTGCATGCGCACGTACTTGATCCTCAAAGAGAAAGCGCAGCAGTTTCGTGCGCACGCGGGCATTCAGGCTCTGCTCTCCGAGATTCGTGAGGCAGGTGATGGCGGGGAAGGACCCTATAGTTCTCAGCGCGCGCGCGAACTGAAGGCACGTAGCTTCGATCGGCAGGCGTTGGCGTCGAGACGGCTGCCGTACGAGCGGCTCGATCAGATGGTGGTTGATCTCCTGCTCGGCGTATAGGCAGAGTTCCGGTGCCACTCTATCTCGGGCTGGACTCCAGCACCCAAGGTCTCACAGCAATCGTGATCTCAATCGAGGACGGGGATCGGCGCGTCGCGTTCGAATCTTCATTCTCGTTCGATGAAGTCCTGCCGCACTACGGCACCACGCATGGGGTGTTGCCGAGATCGGACCCAAAGGTGGCGACTTCGTCACCATTGATGTGGGCCGAAGCGCTCGACCTGATGATGGCGAGGGTCGCAACGAGCGGTCTCGACCTTCAGCAACTTGCAGCGGTCAGCGGTTCGGCACAGCAGCACGGCAGCGTGTATCTGAAGAGCGGATGGGCACAGTCCGTGCGAGATCTCGATGCGAGCCGGCCGTTCGCTCAGCAACTCCCAAATGTATTCGCCCGTGACGACTCACCGATCTGGATGGACTCCAGCACCGAAGAAGAGTGCGCGGAGATCACGGCGGGAGTCGGTGGCGAGGCTGTACTCGCGCTACGTACGGGGTCCCGCGCCTTCGAACGCTTCACCGGCCCGCAGATCCGACGGTTCTTCAAACGATCACCCGAGGCGTATCGCGCGACTGCGCGAGTGCATCTGGTCAGCTCGTTTCTCGCGTCGCTGCTGGCAGGTACGGATGCGCCGATCGATCCCGGCGATGCCTCCGGCATGAACCTCATGGATCTCGCGTGGCAAGAATGGTGGCGAGAAGCTCTCGAGGCGACGGCGCCAGGGCTTCGCGAGAAGCTGCCGATGATCGCCCCGTCACACAGCGTGATTGGAACGTTGTCGCCGTACTGGCAGAGGAGGTATCGGTTTCCTGCGGCGAAGGTCATCGCGTGGTCTGGCGACAACCCCTGCAGTCTCATTGGGACTGGGCTCGTGAGAGAAGGTCGCGTTGCGGTGTCGTTGGGAACGAGCGACACGGTGTTTGGCCTGATGCGTGAGCCGCACGTCGATGTGACAGGCACGGGTCACGTGTTTGGTGCGCCGACAGGCGACTACATGGGCCTGACGTGCTTCCAGAACGGCTCGCTGGCGCGCGAGCGAGTGCGGAACGAATGCGGGATGGATTGGGCCGCGTTCTCACACGCACTCGATACTACGAGACCGGGTGCCCAGATCCTGCTCCCGTGGTTCGAACCAGAGATCACGCCGGCTGTCCCCATCGCGGGTGCCCACCGCTACGGTCTCGCTCATACCGCACCCGAAACAGAGGTACGCGCGCTTGTGGACGCGCAGATGGTGGCGATGGCGCTGCATTCGCGGTGGATGGGTGTCGAGATCGATACGATTCACGCGACAGGTGGAGCTGCGGCGAACCGATCGATTCTTCACACGATGGCCGATGTCTTCGGCGCGACGGTGTACCAGCTCGAAGTGGAATCGTCCGCGGCACTGGGTGCAGCACTTCGAGCCGCGCATGGCGATCTCGCTGTCAGCGATTCACCCGCTGACTGGGAGGATGTCGTACGCGGCTTCGCGGAGCCGGTCGCCACCACGCGGCTGTCGCCAGACTCGCGTCGTCACGAGTTCTATCGCGAGTTGATGAAGGCATATGCGGCCTGTGAAGCACACGCGCTTGGAAGAGGTCCCGATCCAGAGCCGCTTCTGAGGGCGCTTCCAAGCTGCGCAGGTTGAGCCTGCGCTCGACGCGGTGGGCTGGTCGGGGTTTCGTCGAGCGGAGGCTTCAGCCTCCGCCGACAGTTAGTTGGTCGCGGGTCCGCCGTCGCGGAAGATCGTCAGGCGCTGACCGACTTTAATCGCGTTGCTGCGCAGGCGATTCCACTCTTTCAGCTCCTGCACCGTCGCGTCGTAGCGCTTGGCGATCGAGAACAGGGTGTCGCCCTGACGAACGCGGTAAAGGACTTTCTCGGGCGCGCTCTCGACGCGACGTGCCGCGGGCCGCGCCGCCGCTTTCGCAGGCACGGCATCTGGGACAGCCGTCGCGGATGCAACCGCTGGCGTTTCCACGACCGGGGACGTCGTCTCCGTGTTTGCCGCCAACAGAAGCGTCGGCGCACGCGGGATGATCAGCTGCTGACCAGTCTTCAACGTGGCCTTCGGCGACAAGTAATTGGCTTCGGCAAGATCGGCGCGACTGACCTTGAGCTTCTTCGAGATGCTCAGCAGCGTCTCGCCCTTCTTCACCGTGTGGCGATTCAGTGGCGCGAGATCGTCGGCCGCGACTTCCTGCATGCGCGCGTTGATCACCTCGGCGGTGCCTACCGGAACCTTGAGTTCGTAATCGGTCGCGCGCAGGGGAGTGGTCCAGCGTCGAAGCTCTGGATTGAGCTCCTGAATCGTCTGGACCGGCGTGCCCGCCCACTCCGCGACACGCCGCAGATCAACAGCGCTCGCCAGCGTCACCGTCTCGTAGTCTGGCGACTCGATCGGCACGATGTTCATGCCGTACTGCGAGGGATTGCGAGCGATGATCACCGCCGCGAGGATGAGCGGTACGTAGTCTCGCGTCTCACGCGGAAGATACCGTCGGCTGGAGCTCAGCTCCCAGAAATCGTCGCGTCCTGATCGCTTCATCGCACGCTGCACACGGCCTGGTCCGCCGTTGTACGACGCAAGGGCGAGATGCCAATCGTCGAACATTCCGTACAGCGTCTTGAGGTATTTGGCTGCGGCGCGAGTCGCTTTCTCCGGGTCCGAACGCTCGTCGATATACCAATCGTGCTTAAGGCCGTTCTCGAGCGCAGTACCGCGCATGAACTGCCAGATGCCCTTGGCCTTTGCCCTCGATAGAGCGTTGGGCTTAAAAGCGCTCTCGATCAGCGGGACATATGCGAGATCGAGCGGCAGGCCCTCGGCGCGGAAGACATCCTGAATCATTGGCAGGAAGCGTGCGCCGCGGCCGAGCCCTTCTTCGAGGTAGCCCTTCAAACGCCCTGTGAACAGCTGGACGTAGGAGAGCACGCGATCGTTGAGGGGAATATCAATGTCGTGGACGATTTGCTTTAGGTCTTCCGCGACGGCCTGCTCGGTTTCCTTGCTTGCCGCAGGTGGAGGCTCGAAGGTGGAAATCGCCAGAAGCTCATCGATCGATGCTGGCTCAGAGGCCTTTTCCGCAAACCCGTCACCCTGAGCGAGGGCAGTCACTTCATAGGCGCTGATCCGCTCGACGAGTCGGTCGTACTGTTCCCGGATTCGCGGCTCGGATCTGGCGCCGCCAGGCCACTCCAGCAGGACTTCCAGCGAGCGGTCGAATGCGGTCTTAGCAGTCTCGAGGTGTCCGGCCTCGAGTTCTTTCCGGCCGGTTTCAAAATGTTGATCTGATCGGGCGATGAGATCGGCGACGGGATCGGTCTTGGAAACTGGAGGCGCCGGGCTCTCGGCGACAACCGGCGCTGACCCTGGCTGTGGAGTTCTTGCCCACTTCTTGTTGCCGGCACACCCCACCGCGAGTATCGCGATGAGGCATACACCCCACGACAGGCCGCGGTGAGGAGTCGGCATGGCGTCAGCGTACTCTAGCATCCGGCTGATCAAGGGGTCAAAAGCCCGCGCGAAATGCCACGCAGGCCTATGCAGTTCGAGGAGGTTAACGAGGCCAGCCCGCTTGTTGAAAGACCTTCTGCGATTCGCCGAGGTCTCGCGCGGCAGGTGTGATGATCGTCCGATCACCGACCAACAGTTTCGTTCCCGATCGCAGCGCCGCCCGGACGTCATCCTCACAAATGAACTCTGCAGGGTTATCGGCTCGAGGCGCACCGCCGCCATCCTGACTTGACGTGATGGTCGGCTCAGGGTCGGGAGGCTTGTAGCCGCGCGACGATAAGAAACTGTCGATCCTCGCGGCGAGGGCCTGCGCAGAGATCGTTTTCGGCGCCGCAACGGCCGCGATCTTCGGGAGCGGGGTGCTCGCTGGCTTGACGGGGGCAGCGCTCTCAGTGGCCGACTTGCCTGCTTCTGCACGTGGCGACGAGGCGACAGCTGGACGAACCTCGTAAGCGAGTCGCTTCAGATTGAGCAGATGACGCGGTGAGATGTTGTCTGACGTGATGTTCCCGCCCGGTCCGCCGCACCCGAGGGTCATCGCCGGGTCCAGGCCAGTCGTCAGCCCTATAGATCCATGCGTCGTCGGCGTGTTCACACAGATCCTGAATGCCGGCTTCTTGAGGCCGAACTGCAGGATCACATCTTCATTCTGCGAATGGATGGACATCGTGTGGCCCATCCCGCCATAGCGCAGGATCTGGATGCAACGCTCGCAGCCTTCTCGCCAGTCCTTCACGACGTACCAGGACAGGACCGGACACAGCTTCTCGATAGATAGGGGATAGTCGCGGCCGACGCCCTTCAGCGGCGCGATCAACGCGCGCGTTCCGCTCGGCACAGCGATCCCGACTTTCTCTGCGATATGTGCGGCCGATCGGCCAACCAGTGCAGGGTTGGGCAATCGCTGCGGACTGACCAACGCCTTCGCGAGCAGGTCGCTCTCGCCGTCGTTCATGAAGTACGCGCCTTCGGCCTGGAAGCGGCGGCGCGCTTCTTCAGAGATCGCTTCATCCACGACGACTGAGTTTGGCGACGAGCAGAGGACGCCGTTGTCGAACGTCTTACCCAGGACGATGTCCCGCGCGGCCTTCGAGAGATCGGCGGACTGCTCGATGTAGCACGGCGCATTGCCCGGTCCGACCCCGTATGCAGGTTTGCCGGCGCTGTACGCGGCGCGCACCAGTCCCATACCACCGGTCGCGAGGATCACGGCAACGTCGCGGTGCTTCATCAACTCCTGCGTGCCTTCGAGCGTGACCGTCCGCATCCAGCCGATCGCACCCGCAGGCGCACCCGCACTCGCGGCAGCTTCCGCCATGATCTCAACGGCGCGTGTGATGCATCGCGCCGCCGATGGATGCGGGCTGATGACAATCGGACAGCGAGCCTTGAGTGCGATGAGCACCTTATAGATCGCCGTTGATGTCGGGTTGGTGGACGGGACAATGGCCGCGACCACGCCGAACGGCTCCGCGATCTCGACGATCTTCCGATCCTCGATTCGGTTGACGACGCCAACTGTTTTCATCGGCGCAATAAATTCGTAAACGCGTCGTGATGAAAACAGGTTCTTCTGCACCTTGTCGGCGACGACACCGTATCCGGTCTCTTCTACGGCGAGTCTCGCCAGCGCTTCAGCATGCGGCGTCACTGCATCAGCCATCGCCGTGACGATGCGATCGATCTGTTCTTGCGTGAACTCGGCGAGGATCGGCTGGGCCTGTTTCGCGGCGCGAGCGAGTGCGCGCGCCTCGGAGATTGATGTCAGGTCTTTGTCGGTCTGGGGTGTGGCTTCCTGAGCGGCCATGAATCTATCGCCGGCTGACGGGCGCTACGGTTTACGACTTCGGGAGAATGCGCTCGACCTCGGCATGTGGCCGGGGAATCACATGCACAGACACCAGTTCACCGACGCGACGGGCCGCGGCCGCGCCCGCATCAGTGGCAGCCTTCACGGCACCGACATCACCGCGAACCAGCACGGTGACATAGCCGGCGCCGATGTACTCCTTGCCGACGAGCACGACGTTCGCGGTCTTGACCATCGCATCGGCCGCTTCCACCGACCCGATCAGCCCGCGGGTCTCGACCATCCCAAGTGCCTCTGATGCCATTGGTCGGAGATAGTATCATTCCGAGTCGAATGCCAAGACAGTCTGCGGGTTTGTTGCTGACGCTCGTGCTGATCGTCCAGGTCGCCGGGTGCTCGAAGAAAGTCGATGACGCGCGTCCGGTGGCGACGCCCTCCGTCAAACTTAGTCGGATGGATGCGGCGGTCGGTAGCCCGATCGATGTGACCTACAAGTTCGATGTTGCGCCCGATGCGCCAGCGTTCACCGAGGACTACACGGTGTTCGTGCACGTGCTCGACAAGGATCGGACCTCATTGTGGGGTGACGATCATCAACCGCGCACACCGACCACGCAGTGGAAAGCGGGATCAACGGTCGAGTACACGCGAACGATGTTCGTGCCCAAGCTGCCGTATGTGGGACCGGCACAGATCGAGGTCGGTCTGTACTCGGTCAAGTCGGGGCAGCGGGTGCCACTCGGTGGCGAGAACACCGGAGATCGATCGATCCGCGTCGCGACCTTCAACATGCAGCTGCCTGCGAACGCGCTCTTCATCGTGTTCCGCGATGGCTGGCACGATGCAGAGGTATCGGGGGAGGCCGGTGTCGAGTGGCAATGGTCCAAGAAGCAGGGCACGCTCTCGTTCCGCAATCCCAAGCAGGACGCCACCCTGATCCTTGACGTCGATCAGCCGGTCCAGGCGTTCACAGAGCCGCAAAAGGTCGAGATAAAGATCGGTGATTCGGTCGTGGACAGCTTTACTCTGGCGGCTGGACAGCGTGAGCTTCGACGGGTTCCTCTGACCTCGGCCCAACTTGGCTCAGGCGAAACAACTGATGTGGTCGTCTTAGTGGACAAGACCTTCGTCCCGGCTAGCATCCCGCAATTGAAGAGCTTAGATCCACGGGAGCTTGGAGTCCGGGTATTCCACGCATTTGTCGAGCCGAAACAATAGGACTGGAGGTCTAAACTGGGCACATGGAATTTCGTTGCCGGCTCGGCACTGCCAACGGCGAGGTAGTCGAAGGCATCTACATCGCAGACAGTGAAGCCCGGTTACGCCGGGACCTTGAAGAAAAGGGCATGTTTGTCCTTTCGCTTCAGCCTAGGGGTGTGTTCTCGGGGCTCTCCGGCCTGGGGACGCGCCGCCGTCGCATCAGCCGGCAGGAATTTGTCGTCTTCAACCAGGAACTCGCGACACTCCTCAAGGCCGGGATGCCCCTGACGCAGTCCCTCGACATCCTCCGTCAGCGCGTTGAAAACCCCACGTTCAAGGCCGTTCTTGACGGCGTTTACAACAAAGTGCAGAGCGGAACCGCCCTCTCGGACGCCTTTTCCGAACATGGCGACTTGTTCCCGGCCGTGTATTCGGCGTCTCTGTTAGCGGGGGAGCGCAGCGGCAACCTGGACTCCGTCATTCGCCGATATGTGGCGTACGAGAAGCTGATTGGCGCCGCTCGACGACGCACGATCTCGGCCCTGATCTATCCGTTGATTCTGATCACGATGATGGCCGTCCTCATCGGCATCATCGTCCTGAAGGTGATTCCGGCTTTTTCGGACTTCTACGCCACTTTTGACCGTCCGCTGCCACTGCTGACCCGGGTGATCGTCGGGTTTTCAAATGCCCTGGGGTCGAATATTCTGGTTCTTGGACCGGCGACGATTGCGCTGGTTGTCGTAGGAATCCTCTGGTTCCGCCAACCGTCCCAGAAGGTCATCATCGATCGGTGGATGCTCAGCATCCCCTGGTTCGGCGCAACGGCGCGGAAGTTCTATACGTCTCAGGTCGCTCGCATGCTCTCGACCCTCTTGGGCGGGGGTATTCCACTCGTCCATTCGATCGAGATTGCTGCTCGATCGACTTCGAACCGATATATGAGCGATGGCCTGGACGAGGTACGTCGGCGCGTTCAGGAAGGTCAGAGCTTTGCGGGCGCTCTCCGGGCCCGAATGGTCTTTCCGGACGTGGCGGTGAAGATGGTCGAAGTCGGGGAGTCCACCGGCGCGCTGCAGGACATGTTGAGCAGCCTCGCCGAGTTCTATGACGAAGAGGTTGAAACCGAAGTCGAGCGGGTCACCAAGCTGATCGAACCGGCGATGCTGGTCTTTATGGGGATCATCATCGCGGCGGTCGTCTTGGCGTTGTACCTGCCGCTCTTCGAGCTGACCTCGGTCGTGGGCGCATAAGGTTTTACTGATGGCAACAGCACCAGCCAATCTGCCTCTGCCGAATCCGGAGGAATATTCCGAGGAACTCGCCCGTGCGCGGATGTTAGCCGAGCGCTATCGGCTCGACTTCATCGACATGGAGGAGTTCCGGATCGATCAGGATCTGTTCCGATCGATCCCAGCCGACCTCATGCTGCGGTATGGGTTCGTGCCTCATCGTCGCGAAGGCCGGTTCCTCGTGATCGTCGTGTCCGATCCAACGGACCTGCCGATGATCGACGAGCTCGGCGTGATCCTGCGCACACCTATCAAGGTCACCGTGGGCGCGCCGTCGGCGATTCAGTCGATCCTCAAAAAGAGCGAGAGCTCACAGCGCGTCCTCGAGGAAGCGACCGAGGCGTTCGAGCTGCAGGTCCTCAAAGAAGACGAGACCGGCGCCGACGAGAATCTGACTGTCGAACGGTTGACCAGCGATATCAGCCCAATCATCAAACTGGTCGACTCGACGATCTACACCGCAATCCAGCGCCGGGCGAGCGACATTCACATCGAGACCGGCGACGATGCGGTCCACGTGAAGTACCGAATCGACGGCGTGCTGCAGCCAGCCATGCGTCCAATCGGCAAGCAGTTTCATAGCTCGATCATCTCGCGCGTGAAGGTGATGGCGGAGCTCGACATTGCCGAGAAACGCGTCCCACAGGACGGCCGATTCAAGGTCCGCATGCCTGGCAAGACGATCGATTTCCGCGTGTCGGTCATGCCGAGCGTCCACGGAGAGGACGCGGTCATCCGTATCCTCGACAAGGAGTCGATCAGCGAGCAGTTTACGCAGTTGACGCTCGACATCCTCGGCTTCCCCGAGCTCGAGCTTCGGCGGTTTCGGAAGTACATCCGCGAGCCGTACGGCATGGTCCTCGTCACCGGGCCCACCGGCTCAGGTAAGACGACGACCCTTTACGCAGCACTGTCGGAAATCAAGTCAGTCGAAGACAAGATCATCACGATTGAAGATCCTGTCGAGTACCAACTCCGCGGAATCACGCAGATTCCCATCAACGAGAAAAAGGGGCTGACCTTTGCACGGGGATTGAGGTCGATCCTCCGACACGACCCCGACAAGATCATGGTGGGCGAGATTCGCGATCCTGAGACCGCGCAAATCGCCATCCAGTCGGCGCTCACGGGCCACCTCGTCTTCACGACGGTCCATGCGAACAACGTCGTGGACGTGCTCGGCCGATTTCTCAACATGGGCGTCGAACCTTATCAGTTCGTGTCGGCATTGAATTGCGTAATGGCTCAGCGGCTCGTGCGACTCATCTGTTATCACTGCAAGCGGCAGACGCCGGTCGATCCGGCGCAGCTCGAAGAGGCTGGACTGAACGTCGATCTCGCTCGCACGCACACGTTCTATGACGGCGCGGGCTGCATCGAGTGCGGTGGCACGGGCTTTAAGGGCCGCACGGCCATTTGTGAACTACTGAATCTGTCGGATCGCATCCGTGAGATGATCCTCGACAGGCGCCCCGCCTCTGAGGTGAAGAAAGCCGCACACGAAGACGGCATGCGCTTCCTCCGAGAATCTGCGATTGAAAAGGTACTCACGGGGCTGACGACGCTGCGTGAAATCAATAAGGTGACGTTCGTCGAATGAGCCTCTTAGCCTCCTGGCTGGCGAGCCCACCGCTTGACGCCGCGATCGAGATCGCGCCCGAGGCGGTCTCCATCGCTGTACTTGGCGGTCGCGGCCAGAACGCCGTCGTTCAGGGTTACGCCGTCGAGCCAATGCCGAGCGGCGCCGTGGTGCCGTCGCTCATGGGCGTGAACATGCCCGACCGCGACGTTGTGGTGCGGGCGCTGCGCGCCGCCTGCGACAGCGTCGGCGTGCGTCCGCGGCGAGTTGCCCTGGTCGTGCCCGATCTCGTCGGGAAGGTCTCCCTGGTTCGCTTCGATCAGACCCCGGCGCGTCGTGACGATCTCGACCAGTTGATTCGCTGGCAAATGAAGAAGTCCACGCCGTTTCCAGTCGAGGACGCCTGCGTCACCTACAGCCCGGGAACGCGTGGCACGGACGGCAACGAGTTCGTGGTGGTGGCCGCTCGTCGCGAGATCATTCGCGAGTACGAAAGCGTGTGCGAGGAAGCGGGCATCGAGGCCGGACTCGTCGACCTGGCCACCTTCGGCGTCGTGAACCTGTTTCTGAACTCGGGACCGGTCGCCAACGGCGACTGGCTCGTCGTGCACATGCGCCCGGAGTACACCTCGATCGTGATCCTCCGGCGCGAGGACCTGATTTTCTTCCGCAATCGAGCGGAAGGTGACGAAGAGGCACTGCAAGACGTCGTGCACCAGACCGCGATGTATTACCAGGATCGGCTCGGTGGACGAGGCTTCACGCGCATCCTGCTCGGTGGGCTCGGAAAGGCGCCGGGCGCCGTTGACATGGCTCGTCGCAATCTCGAGGAGCACATGGGAGCGTCGGTGGAGCCGATCGATCCGACTCGCGGCGCCGCACTCACAGACCGCATTCAACCCACGCCGGAATTGATGGCCACGCTGTCACCCCTGGTGGGCATGCTGCTACGCACGCGGCGGGAAGCGGTAGCGGTCTGATGCTGCGCACAAATCTTTCGACCCGGCCGTTCTACAACATCCGTGCGGTGCAGGCCGCGCTCGGCGCCCTCGTGGCCTTCGTCATCCTGTTCACAATGTTCAACGTGATCAGTCTGCTGCAGTTGGCCACGAGCCAGCGGTCACTCGGTGCTCGCGCCGTGCAAGCGCAGAACGATGCCGCGAAGCTGAAGGCCGATGCCGCACGCGTCCGCGCGCAGATAAACGCCAAGGAACTCGAAACTGTTTCAGCGGCGGCGCGAGAAGCGAAGTCGATCATCGAAATGCGGGCGTTCTCCTGGACCGACCTGTTGGCGCAGTTCGAGAAGACGCTGCCGGAGAACGTCCGGATCACAGCCGTCCAGCCGCGACTCGAAAAGGACGGTCGATTCATCATTGGCATGCGTGTCGAGGCCAAGGACATCGGTGACCTCGAGAAGTTTCTCGAAGAGCTCGAGATGACCGGCGCATTCCACAACGTCCTGACGACCGACGAGCAGGCGACCGACGACGGATTGCTCGAGGCGGTCATCGAAGGGTCGTACGTGCAGCAGAGCGCGAGCGCCGCTGGCGAGAAGTCCGTGGCCAAAGCGACGACAAACGGCGGGAGGGCGCTCAGTGACTGACAGCCATGTCATGAGGCTCGTTCGCCGCGTCGTCGATGAGCATCGGCGCGCGGTGATCATCATTGCCGCGGCGTTCGTTGTGAACGTCCTCCTTTATCTGTTCGTCGTGCGTCCGCTCAATCAGAGCGTCGCTACAGTCGAACAGCGCACGGTGGCAGCAGAGCAGGCGAAGGCCGCGGCGCAAGCAGAATTCGACCGCGCCAACGGCACGTTGACCGGCAAGGATCGCGCGACCAAGGAACTCGGCACGTTCTATTCGATGGTGCTGGCGCAGGATCTGTCTGGAGCACGGCGACTGACCTATGGACGCATGCAGCGGCTCGCACAGGAGAACCGCCTCGCGTATCAGGGAAGCCGCTACGAACCGGTCGAGGAGCGTGGCAGCACGCTCACGAAGCTCAAAGTGAATGTGGAGCTGACTGGGACGTACAACAACCTGCGCAGCTTCATCCACGCGATTGAGAGCGCACCGCAGTTCGTGGTGATCGAGAATATTTCGCTGGCAGAGGGCAGCAACGAAGGAACGCTGCGTCTGGCCATGGATTTGTCCACGTACTACCGGAGCGCCGGTAAATGACGCGCACGCGGGGACTCACGCTCGTGCTCGTGCTGCTGCTGGGCAGTGCGGCCGGATATTGGATCTGGCCGTGGGCGGGACCATCGATCGGTGCGCCGGGTAACACGCCAGCAGGCGGTGCGCGAGGCGCACAGGCCAAAGCCGGCGACGGCGTTGCCGAGATCAACCTCAAACTCCTGGAACGCGAGCGCGGTGACTTAAGCGCGCCGGACCGCAATCCATTTCGCTTCGAGCGCAAGGCGTCTGCCGCGCCGCCCCCGCGAGCGCAAGCGAAGGGTCCGGCAAAGCCCATCGAAGTGGTGCCCACCGGACCGCTGCCCCCTCCGCCGCCACCACCCATCCCACTCCGGTTCATCGGGTACCTGCAGCCGAGCGATGCTCCGGGCCGTGTGGCCGTCCTGAGTGACGGCCGTGGCAACGTGTTCAACGGGAAGGAAGGCGATGTGATCGAAGGTCGCTATCGTTTGCTGCGGGTTGGCGATAACTCGGCCGACCTCATCTATCTGGATGGGAGAGGCCGGCAGACCATCCGGCTGTCAGGACAATGAGACACGCATACGTCAGAGTCGTTGCGCTGATCGCGATCGCCAGCCTCGCCGCCGCATGCGCGGCTGGTCGCGCCTACAGCCGGGGAGAAGACGCGGCTCGGGCCGGTGACTGGGAGACGGCGGTCGATCACTATCGGCGCGCCGTCGATAAAAATCCCAACAACGCCGAGTACCGCATCGCGTACGAGCGCGCGATGATCAGCGCCTCGCAGGTGCACGTCGACGCTGCACGCATCGCCGAAGCGCGAGGACAGCTCGAAGACGCGCTTCGCGAGTATCGTCGCGCCAGCGAATTCGATCCGCCGAACAGGCAACTGGCCGCCAAAGTCACCGAGCTCGAACGAACGCTCCGCGATCAGATCGAAGCCGCGCGGCCTCGCAACTCCGTGCAGCAGATGCGCGAGCAGGCGCGCCAGGAGGGGCCGCCGGCGTTGTTCAATTTGAACACCGTGATGGCGCCGCTCGTGTTCAACCAGGCGAGCCTGCGCGACATCTTCGGCGCGATCGCCAAGTCCACCGGCATCAACATCACGTTCGACAGCACGTTCCAGGATCGCGTTTACACCGTGAGTCTGAACGGCGTCACCCTCGGAGAAGCGCTGAATTCCATCGTCACGGCGAATCAGCTGTTCTACAAGGTCCAGGACCAAAAGACCGTCCTGATCATTCCGGACAACGCGCAGAAGCGCGCGCAGTACGAAGAGCAGTTAGTTCAGAACTTCTACATCTCGCACGTTGATCCACTCGAGCTCGCACAGATGCTCAATCAGGTGATCCGGCCGATTGGCGGTCAGCAGCTCGCGCCGGTGATCAGTGCGAACAAGACGGCCAGCGTCATCAACGTCCGCGCCACGACCGCGATGATGGCGATCATCGAGCGGATGATCGAGAGCAACGACAAGCCGCGAGCGGAAGTCATCGTCGATGTGCAGATTCTCGAGGTCAACCGCGGCCGCGCCAAGAAGTACGGCATCGACCTCGGAAACTACGCCATCAACGCCGTGTTCTCGCCGGAGCGCGATCCGCGCGGGACCGCAACCGCTGCTGATGGCGGCGCCGCCACGCTGAACGCGCAGCCGTTCAACGCGAACACGATCTCGCGCGGCGTCAGCACGAGTGACTTCTACCTGGCAGTTCCGTCGGCGGTCGTACGGTTCCTCGAGCAGGACACCGAGACAAAGGTGATCGCGAAGCCGCAGCTTCGCGGCGCCGAGGGTGTGCCGCTCGAGTTGAACCTCGGTGAAGACATTCCCGTGCCGTCGACAACCTTCACACCTGTCGCGGCAGGCGGTGCGAACTCGCAGCCATTGACGTCGTTCAACTATCGTTCGGTCGGCGTCAACGTGAAGATGACGTCGAAGGTCACCTATGAAGGTGACATCCGCATGGAGCTGTTCGTCGAGAGCAGCACGCTGGGCGCCGGTGTCGTGATCGCGGGCCAGGAGCTGCCCTCGTTCGGATCGAGAAAGGTGACGACCGTACTGCGACTGCGCGAAGGCGAATCGTCATTGCTCGCCGGACTGCTTCGTGAGGATCAGCGGAAGCTGCTCTCCGGCTTTCCATTCCTGCTGCGTGTGCCGATCATCAAGCAGCTCTTTTCGAACAACGACACCAACGTGACGCAGAGCGACATCGTGATGTTGCTGACGCCGCGAATCGTGCGGACCCACGAGCTCACGCCACAGGATGTCGGACCGATTCGCATCGGCACGCAGGCCAATCTCGGATTGAGCGGTCCGCCACCGCTCCTCGCACAGCCGGGAGCCGCGCCCGTTGGTTTGGCGACGCCTGTTCCAACGCCGCAGCCGGCACCTGCCCAGGTACCTCCTGCGCAGCCGGGG
>Ga0065712_10000361_pt1 | contig 28271 bp, 25 predicted proteins | sample MisRhiReplicate1_FD_59099 | JGI IMG/M metagenome (GOLD analysis project Ga0065712, IMG submission 59099) | Miscanthus rhizosphere microbial communities from Kellogg Biological Station, MSU, sample Rhizosphere Soil Replicate 1: eDNA_1 v3... | ecosystem: Host-associated > Plants > Roots >...
GCTCGCTGACGGATATGGCGCTGCGTGAAGCGTTGCGGCATTACAAGCTCACTCCTGATAAAGACGTAACCATTCTGCAGACCGGCGGTGAAGCGACGCGCTTCGCCGCTCTCACTTCCGGCGCCATCGACGGCGCGATGCTTTCCGGTGACAAATTGGTGCAGGCGGAAAAAATGGGTTATCACGTGACCATCGATCTGAGTCAACTACCGATCTACTACCCGGTCAACGGCGTGATCACGTCGAGGAAGTTTGTTGCCAGCAACCGCGACGTCGCGAAAGGTTTTTTAAGAGCGTGGGTGGAAGGAATCAAAATTTTCAAAACCGATAAGGATCAATCCCTGAAAGTGCTGGCCAAGTACCTCAAGATTCAGGACCACGAGATCCTGGAAAAAAGCCATGAGATTTATCGTCCGGTTTACAAAAAAATTCCCTACGGTGATCGGCGCGCCGTGAGGTTTGCCTTGGAACAGATGGCCAAAGACATCCCCGAGTCGACCAAGCTCAACGCCGATGATTTCATCGACAACAGTATTATTTCCGAGCTGGAAAAAAGCGGCTTTATCGATCAGATTTACGAGCCAACTTCGAAGCCCTAAGAGGGAGATCTCATGTTCGCGAAACTAAAACACCTTGCCATCATCAGCGACAATTATGTTTTGTTGAGCCGGTTCTACGAAGCTCTGTTCGGCATGCGAACATCGAAATCACCCCGGCCGGAGAGCGCCGTGGCCATAGGTGACGGCTATGTCGGTATGAACATCATTCCGCAAAAACTGGGCAGACAAGCCGGTCTCGAACACTTTGGCCTGGAAGTCGAGGATGTCGAGAAGGTCGCGGCCCGTTTGAAGGAAAAATACCCGGCGATTCAATTAGTGAAACGGCCGACGAATCGCCCGTTTGCTGGAATCAGCACCCACGACCCCGACGGCTACGTCTTCGATCTATCGCAGCTGGCGATGAGCAATCGCGCCGAAGTATACGTCGAAGGCGAATGGCAACAGGAGCGCTATATCAGCCATTTTGTGCTCCGCTCTTTGAACCCGGCCCATCTGGCAAAGTTCTATCGAGAAGTTTACGAGCTGCAAGAGCTCGAGAAACCCGCCGACGATCGAAATCATTATCTAAGCGACGGCCGCGTGACCATGATTATTTCGCCCTGGGCAATCACCGATTACGAGGGCGCCGGGATTGAGCCGAGACACATGGATCATCTGGGATTCAGAGTCGAAGACGTGGAAAACTTCAAAAAAGATCTTGCGGCGCTGGTCAATAGAAACCCCGCATTATCTCCAAAACCGGGAGGCACGGAAGGGAACATTCGGCTGAAACTGCTTGCTCAATGTAAGCACGGCCAATTCCAACTCGCCGATCCGGACGGCGTGCCGATCGATGTGGCGGCAGCGCATTAAAAACTTTTTCGTATTTTCAGGCCACTTTGCAAATCGAGCAGCACCAAGTCCAGGACATAGCGACCACAGCGCCCACGTCTCCCGGCAGATCCGATTTCCAGTCGGCCTCTCGTCCAAAACGTAAACTGGCAGCCGGCTGAGCTGACTCGCGCAGGAGCAGCGAAACGTGTAGCCGTTCAGTGGGTAGCGTCCGGTAAAGCCCGCATCTCTAAACATGCCCTTATAATTTTCTCACCTGTTTCTCTCGTTGTGCTATGTTCGCGCGCTCGAGAGATCGTCAAGTTAGTCCCGTGCCCGTGCTTGGCGATTCAACGCACGCCAGTACCGATTCGAGTCGGAGCGAGACAGAAACGCGACTCAGCCAAATTCTCCCGTGCATTTGGTTCTTCTCCGGGCCGCGCGACAGGAGCTTTATAACTTCAATGGCCTTCTGGTCTCAGACCGTGCCAGCGTTATCATTGCTCGTTTCCGCGAACACGCCTGGGTGATTCTCCGGTCCGACCACAACCCAAATATACCTAGCGGCCCCGAATATGATGAACGCCAGCATAGCCAAATCCCGGAGAAGATCACCTACGAACATTCCCGCATACGCTTCAGCACGGCTATCTCATTCACCCGCTCGTGCTTTCAAATGGTTATGTCAAAATGACAGGTACTCCCAGCAAAAGGTCATCATAAAAAGACAAGAAGTTCTGCTGCGTAGCACGAAACGGCATGGAACGCCCTTCCCAGTCAAGTGGCATTTCTTGTGCATCCGGTATTTGACATTATGATCGCGCCTCGGAAAATCCTAATTGTCGACGGCAGTGCAACTAATCGAGAGTCGCTGACTCAGTTTTTTACTAGCTTGGGCCATGTTGTTGTTGAAGCGCGCAACGGGTTGGAGGCTCTCGAGAAGGCACCAGCTTTACAGCCCGATCTGATCATGATGGCTGTGTGTTTACCAGGATTAAACGGAGACGAAGTCACGGCGAAGTTAAAAAGAGACATGTCCACTCGCCGTATTCCTATCGTGATCAATACTGGATGGACCACTGAGTTTAATTCTGAAGCCCGTATAGAGCGTGCGGTCAATGCCGGCGCTGCTGAGGTTTTGTATAAACCATTTCAATTGCCGGTGCTTCGGGATGTACTACGAACACACATGCTCAATGCAGTCGAGTAATGAGTCAGCTTGACGCTAGAAACGTTTACCTAGACGGGCGCGATCAAACTTTTCGAGCTAGTTTAAGAGTGGATCTTGAGGACATGGTGGTGAAAAGGCAAGATGCCAAATATAAATCCGAGCAGACGCTTTGGTACAAAAGTTAAATCCCCGCTAACACAGAAACCGGTCGGCAGGAATTCTCCAAAGGCAATAAATTATCGCGTTCGAAATCGTTCACGGCACGAATTACAGTCACCTGTCCGTCCGCTTTCGCGGAAACATTTCGGCGTCCAGTCCTAGTACATTCCGGACAAATACGCTCGTGCTCATGGGGCTTTAGATAGCCTGTCTTCAGCTCCCGGCTAATCTGGTAATTGCGTGTGGAAATGTCACTCTGAATCCGGTAAAGCTTTACGCCTTCCGTAGAGTTGAATCATACCTCCCTTGAGCAGACCCGAACTTCCCGGGGTTGGACTTTGGTCCAATAGCGAGGTTGATAGTTGTCGAGAAATAGAGCATCCATTTTTAGCGGGAGGCTATACCATGAAACGATTTGCATGGATTGCGTTCTTTATGATCACGGTGGATCTCTATAGCTGCGTAACTGCTGCAGTACCGCCTAAATACAAACTTGTTGTATCGAAGGAAAGCAAATCACTGCCCCCTAACGATTTCTGTTCTCTTAATTTCACTTTGACAAACACTCGTGGTTCTCTTACAGACCCTTGGATAGAAGCTCTTGTGCTGGACGCTGAAAACAACACGATTGTTGACAGGTTCGTTAGCTTCGTCGCGTCAGCTCCTGGAGCAACATATCAGCAGGAAACCATTATCTACGCGACTTGCAATCGTATTAGGCAAGTTGCAATCGTCGCAAATGGCGAGATTGTCGAACCTAATACCTTTGCCTGGAAAGAATGATATTCGGCCGTGCTGCCGTCGCCCCGGCGACTCCTTATGAGTCCGGAGGATGGGTGCAGTTGTCTCAACTCGATGAATTGACGGTCATCTGTCACGACGAATTCCTCGAAATTTCTATAAATTGGCGGCTGGACTGTTTATTGCGTTGCTGCGAAGCCCAATTTTTGCCTGGAGGAACCATATGTTACAACGCATCCGAATTTGCCCCTGTAAAAGCGCTCCGTGATGCGAATGAACAAAAACAACGGGTTGAAGAGAAATCAGAGCGGCGGAAGACCTCAGCAAGCTGGTCCTAGAAAATGCGGCGCCAGGGAGATTGTGGCTTACATAATCGACAAAAATGGACAGCGCTACCAAAATGATGTCGGTATCCCGGTTTTTGGGTAGTTAAGAATAACAGTTCCAGCGGGTATACTTCCAGCGGGTATACGTAGATCATTATGAATAATCTCGTGGCGCTAGCTTTCTTTCCCCAGGTCTCTCAGCCGCATTATTTCGTGCACAATTTGCACTCGGCGAGGATCACCTGGCTTAATAGTTGTCATTTCACGCGCCAGCTCATCCATGCGTTGACCATTCAACTGATTACCTCCCAGCCTCAAGGATCGCCTGAGCTGCATCAGGTCTGAAAGTTCTTTGACAAACGAAGCCCGTCTTGGGTCGTCTAGCTCCATCACCCCAAGTTTCTGAGCCAGTTCATTCATGGTTGTTGTGATTATCTCGAGAATGGCGGTCTTTGATTTCTCGTCGGACATAANGCCCTTTACCGCCTGATTGCGCAAAGTATGACGGCGCAGGNAAGGAATGTGGCCAGCCACCAAGTTGAAAAAGCGATTGAGAGTCCAGCTACAAGAACGGCCACCCCGAGTAGATTGATACGTGCGACGGACTGCAAACTAGAGTATAGGCGAATCCGCTTTTCTATCACTTCGGTCCTTCAAAAATTTAGAAACGCGGAATCTAGGGCATAGAGCAAGCTTATAGCAAACGTGGTTGAGTAAAAGAAAAATAGAAAAGTAATTGTCGCCAAAACAATCCTCAAAACCCGGCCTAGCGCTCTGTATCTACGAAGCGAAAATCGTCGTGAGAATATTTCCAACCCAATCAGAACCATACCCAACAGCAGCCATACTGCCGGCGTAGGTGCGGCAAGTAGAACGTTTCCCATTCGTAATCTGGCGCCGGGAGAAAAGGACGACTCCAAAGCTGTCGTTACAAGATGCGGAATCCTTAACCCCGGCTGGGAATCCAACCGAGCACATGACGTGCCGCTGTTGTCGAGAGAGCTCTAGAGAAGGCGTTTCAATTCGCGAGAGTGGGAGTGAGGGCGATTTGACCTGAAAAGGCTCAGAACGGATGAATCAGGTAAAATTGTCAATCGTTCCAACGGAAGAGGAAAAGTTTTTCTGAAACCCCGGGGCGGCGAAACACACTAGTGGACGATTTGATGAGTTTCCTGCTGGACGGACAAATGCCGCCAAAGCACGAGCTCAAGCCATTTAAAATTGACCGGCTTGTGAAGTATTTCGGCAGCTCCGGCAGCAATAGCACGATCCACAAGCGCTCCGCGGAGAAAAGCTGTGAGCACAATGACAGGTATGTCTCGCGTCAAGGGATCGGCTTTCAGCGATACGATTGCCTCATCTCCAGTATAGTCGGGCATAGCCAGATCCATGATGATGAGGTTGGGAGTGGTTGCACGTGCTTGCTCTAGGCCTTCCTGACCTGTAGCCGCTTCAACAATGTCATAATCCAATTCTTCAAGACGGAGCATAAGCAGTTTCCGAATTTCAGAATTGTCATCAACGACTAAGATTTTCTTTTTGCCGTTGGAGCGCGGAATCACAAATTCGCACAGTACAAAACTTGTCTACTTTTATCAACCTGTTTATGCGTTATCTGTGCTTTTTCGGTCGCCCCCCAACCGACTTGTTCTTTCGGTACAATATGACATCAGCTCGCTCCATCAGAAACACGCGGCCTAATTTCAGGAATTGTATTCGCCCACGTTTTATTGCTTTGTAAACAGCCGCTGGACTGATTTTTAATAGCCGAGCAGCTTGAGAAACCGTGACCAGCTTATCAGTGTCAATCTTGGGTGTCATCGTCTCGATCCAGATTTTACGCGATGTCGGCTCCAACAGTCGTGCTGCCAGAAACGGCAATATCAACTGGGGAACTTCGCGAGACGAGGCTCGGCCCGATTCAGAGCCAAACCGGAAACTAGCCAATTAGGGCCGGCGGTGGAGCTGTCGGCGTGAGAGTTTTCTTCTCTATTTCAATGCGAGATCCGATGTCAAGCACTTAGCCAAATATTAGCAGATGGAGCCGCGGGCGACCGGCGATTTAAACCTCTGACCTGGTCCTGCCAAGCCTAGCGACTAAGTTCCAACAAGATTTTTCAGCCGCGCGCCTGCTCGAGAGGTCCCAACACCCTGGCTGCCCGTCTTGGAACCCAGGAAATCAGACGGCATTGTGGCATGTGAACGAATCCAGAAAACTCGGAGATGCCGCGACAAAGTCAGACAGAGCTAGACTCGAGCGAAAAGTAAGACTGAAATTTCAGGCCTTGAGAGGCAGCCGAGGTACGACGTGATCAGTCGTTCGACGACAGCACGAATCCGCAGACCACCATCATTGCGCACGCTGCTTCGCGTCATTTTCAACTGCATCAAATTGCTCTCTCCGAATTCCCGCTTGACTCAGTATCTGCTGCAGACTTTTATCCCAGCTGCCGTACATACTTGGCGAAATCGCGCGCCCCCGAAGAATCATTGCAAGAGTCAAACATAGGGATTTGGACGTTTCACTGTCCGCCCGTTTGGGAAAATGTCGGGCCCAGATGAGTCAATATCCTCGTTTTCCAGGCGATCCATAGTAACCGCAGCTTATAAACGATTCCGATCAATCCTTGCTTGGCGCATTTAAACCGGTACGCAACGCCATCGCAAAATCAAAAATTGACGAACGCATAATCTAAGCGCCCGTAATAACTAAAGATCAGGGTCACCAGATAAAACCAGAACAAAAAATTGACGCTCAACAATGCAAGGTGCCACCACTTCACATAGAATAATCTAGAAAACGGGATTAGCTAATTCTAGGTGCGTCCGGAACTTTTCCGCACAATGGCGGCGCGGTAACTGTTACGACAATTAACGTCGCCGCACTTGGTTTGAATTCAGTGGAGAGCCACGGCGGTGTGCTGAATAAGCAGTCCGGCACCCTTACCCGAAGGAGAGGTCGGCTCCAGCCCAACGTGGCGTAAGCTGCATCGTCCTACGCGATTTATGCTTAGGCTTTAGCGCTGCGCTGCTTGGCGTATTGTTTCATCGACGATAAATCATTGACCCAATCGCGCGCCGACCGATACCATCCTTGTGATTTTGGTCGCAACTCCGCCCGTTGCCGCGCCGTACCGACGCGGATGTTGAATATTTGCGGGTTCTCCGCTGCCGTTGCATAGATCGGCGTGCCGCACTCGGCGCAGAACCCCTGCGCACGCTTGGCGCCGCTCTCCGCAGTCTTCACGTAGATCTTGAGATTTCCCGTCAACTGAAAATTTTCCTTGGTTGCTGGTACGCTCACACGAAACGCGGTTCCCGATAGAGTCTGGCAATCGGTGCAGTGACAGATGCCAACCTTCTCAGGGTCGACTTCCGCCGTGTAACTGATATTGCCGCAGTGGCACCCGCCGTCGATTTTCATATCGCTCTCCTCATTTTCTATTTGTGTCTGATCGCTCTGGTTGGTGTAGATTCAATCAGCGACCAAACCGTGATCGTTCTAAAGCCGCGGCATAATCTCTTTCGCACAGATCTCGAGATGTTCCATTTCGTCGAACATCGGATTGAAAACAATCTGCTGCGCGCCGGCTTTGACGATGTCTTGAATTTTTTCAGTACATTTAGCCGCGCTCCCCCAGATCGAGACTTTCGGACCAAGGTCGGCGTTTTTGTAGCGCCTCCCGAACCAGTCGCGAATGCGGCGCTCGGCGCGAGTCTCATCGTTGTCCACCGCAAGATAAACTCGTTTGGAAAAATGAAAACTCGACGGATCACGGTTAGACTCTGTAAGCAATTGACGGATCCAGCCGGACTCGCGAATGAACGATCCGGAGGAGGAAGATCCTGCCCCCATCCAGCCATCGGCGTGTTGGACTGCCCGGCGCAGCGCGTTTTCATGATGGCCGCCGAAAATGATCGGCAACCGCGGCTTCTGTATCGGCTTGGGCTCCATCGCAACGTTGTCCAAATTCCAAAACCGCCCGTGAAAGCTGGCCTTCGGCTCCGTCCAAAGCCGTTTCATGATCTCGACCGCTTCGGTGAAGCGCGTTACCCGTCCTTCGCGCGTGTAACCGAAAACATTTTCGTGCGAGCCTAAATGACCGCCGCCGAGCCCGACGCCCATGACCGCGCGGCCTTCGCTCATCACGTCGAGGGTGGCGTATGCTTTCGCTAATTGAATGGGGTTACGCAACGGCAGAAGAATCACTGACGTCCCGAGCTTTAAACGGGAGGTGATCGCCGCCACATAACTGAGCAATGTCACAGGTTCCAGCATGTTCACGTCGCCGATAATCCGCTCCTGAAGCCACAAACTATCATAGCCGAGATGCTCCGCTCGAACCGCAAAATTCCGCACGTGTCCCATATCGATGGGACCATCAAAAAAAACCTGCGGCAGCTCAATCCCGCAGGGCAAATGATTCGCCATGAAGTCGTTGCTCCTTATTTGCATCTCTGTTTACCGCGAAGCGCAAGAATGTTTTTCTTCGTGAACTCCGCGCTCTTCGTGGCGAGTCTCTTATAGAATTCCATACAGGCGCGCGCAGTTGTCCCACAGAATCTTTTTTCGCGATGCGCTCGGCATTTCCATCGCCATGAAATGGTTCACGGCGTTCGGCCAATGGGAGTCGGCGTGAGGATAATCGGTCGAGATCACTGCGTTCTCGTCACCGATCCTTTTGATGACATCGTTCACAAGATCCTCTTCCACGTCGACGGAAATGAAACATTGGCGTAAAAAGTAATCGCTTGGCCGCAGGCTCATGGGTTCATTGCAGTAGCCCTTACGCATCTCCCAGCGCTCGTCCAAGCGATACAATACCCACGGCAGCCAACCGCAGTTCCCCTCGAGAAAGGCCGCGCGGAGGTTGGGAAAGCGCTCGAGCACGCCGCCGGCGCAAAAGCTGCCGATCGCAAACATCAATTCCACGGGATTGCGAAATGCATTGATCAGGACCGCTTCATTGGAGTGTCCCTTGAAGCGGTGCACGGCCTGATCTTGGTTCGGGCTGGCCGCTGGATGAAAACAGATCGGGGCCCGCAATTTTTCCGCTTCCCGCCAGACCGGATCATAGTAACGGTCATGGATGTGCCGTCCGTTGGCCGGCTCTGGGACGAGGCACAAGCCAATCGCGCCAAGCTCCGTAATCGCGCGGCGGGTTTCGTCGACGGCCATATCGACGTCATGCAGGGTGATTAGCGCCGACGGGCGTAGTCGTCTGGCGTCCGCTTTGCAAAAATCCGCCATCCAGTTATTCCACGCCTTGCATAAATCGTTGGCGTACTCCGCTTCGAGTGTATCGTCGCAGTGCAGCGGGAAAGTTCGAAACAGGACCGCAACATCCAAGCCCTCTTCGTCCATTGCCTCCAGCTGCGAGACGGCATCGTAGCGGCGCGCCAGCGGCTTGGCATATCGGTGCGCGACCTCGGCTTCGCCGGGGGAGCTCTCCGTGGAATTCTTTTTTGGCGAGGTAGCAGCCAACGCCTGCGTACCGGAAGACCGTATTGGCCGCCCATCGGCAAAAGAAAACTTGATCTGCCCATGGGTTGTTCTCGGCTGGCCGCGCGGAATCCGATCGCCCCATTTGGGATTCATAAAGCGAGTATAGAGATCGTGGGGCTCGAACACGTGCATGTCGCTGTCGAGAATTTTGTAACCTTGTTTCGCCACCGTGTCCTCCTTTGCTTTGACCAGAGCCGGGCTCAAGAAACGCTTCATTGTCACGCTGAGCGAAGCGAGGCATTTTGCCGTCGCTTCGGAAGCGAGAGCCTTCGGCCCAGCGTCAGAATAAGTATCTGAAAGGTCCTTGAATCGGCGCTCAATCGAAAGCCGCCGTCTCACTCAAGCATTAGTACCGGAGGTTTACTTCTGTCAACGGCGAATAGCCGACTTGTGGCGCAGAGGTTTTCGCCTTGACAAGCCACGCCGCTGCTGTAAATGATTTCGCATCGATCGTCTCGACATGTCGATTTTGGAGGTTCATCATGATCATCACACGCCGGGTTTTGGCTACTCTTACGGCAGTGACTTGCATCTTGTGCGGCGCCCTTGCGGTGCAGGCACAGAGCCGGGTTTCCATCGGCGTCACCGAGACTATCGAGACCCATAATCCGTACGGCGACAGCGTCTCTCTGCAATACGGCATCTACAGCGAAGTCACCGGCCCGTTCTGCACGTACAGCTACGCCAAAGGTGACTTCGAAGGGCGTCTGGCCGAGCGCTGGAAAGTCGAAAATCCGACGACCTGGATTTTTTTCCTGAGCAAGAATTACAAGTTCAACGACGGCACGACGGTGACCGCTGATGATGTGGTTCACTCGTTGATGAATCGGGTCATTGGAGATCCCCAATCGAAACAAAAAGCCTCGGTCGCGCCATCGGTCGTCAAAGCCGAAGCCTTGGACAAATTTACTGTCAAGATCACCACGGACAAGCCAACGGCACCGTTACTGTCGTTTCTTTGCGATCGGCTGATCGTCACCAGCAAAGCCGCTTTCGATAAATACGGCCGTGATGCCGCCGATCGAGAGCATATGATGGGCGGCGGTCCCTATCAGCTGAAAGAACTGATCCCAGGTCAGCGCCTGGTTCTGCAAAAACGCCCCGATCATCCGGACGCCAAGAAGCATCCCAATGCGCCTGACGAAGTCATTTACCGCATTATGCGCGAGCCTGAACAGCGAGTAACGGCATTTTTGAACGACGAAATTCAAATTGCGCAATTCATTCCGCCCCACATGCGCCAGCGCATCGAAAAAAATCCCAAGTTGCGCATCGCGCCCATCGATTCCGTGGAAATCATGTTTCTCGCTATGCAACCCAAGCCGCCCTTCGACAAAAAAGAAGTTCGACAGGCGGTGTGCGACGCGATCAACCGCGATCAGATCATCGCCACGCTTCTCGAGGGGTTTGCCAGCCGTCTCGACGGTCCCATTGGCCCAGGACAGTACGGCTACGATCCCAATTTAAAGCCAAAGATGAACTACGACCCGGAGCAATCCAAAAAGTTGCTCGCCCAAGCGGGCTACGCCAACGGCGTGGACGTTGAGTTGCAAACTCCGGTTGGCCGTTACACTCTCGACAAGCAATTGACAGAAGCGATGATTCCCATGCTCAACGCGGCGGGATTTCGCGCCCGACTGCTCACGCCGGAATGGGCCACGCTCTGGGCGAACGTGCAAAAGGGCACAGTTCCTTTTTATTACATGGGCCGCGGCTCGGTGCAGGATCCAAGCGCCGCATTACACCAATACTTTCATACGGGGGAGACACCGCGCATCGGCTATTCCAATCCCAAGCTCGATGAATTGTTGGATAAGGAGCAGCAAGAGTTCGATCCGAAAAAACGGCGCCAGTACCTTTCGCAGGCGATGAGCATTCTGACCGATGATGCCCCGGCGTGTTTCCTTTGGAGGCACAAGCTTCTTTGGGGACTCAACAGCCGCATTGATTACAAGCCACTGCCCGACGCGCGCATTTATGCCATCGATATGGCGGTAAAGCGCTGACACCACCAGCCATGACTAGCTATCTGTTCCAGCGTCTCGCGGGCACTCTGCCGGTTCTGTTGCTGATTAGCTTCTTGGTTTTTTCCTTGATCCATGCCGCGCCGGGTGACCCGACCTTGCTTCTACTTGGCGAGGAAACCAACGCCGCGGAAATCGCCAGGGCAAAAGAGCGCTGGGGCTTGGACCAACCTCTTTACGTCCAGTACCTGAAATTTCTCCGCGCCGCCGCGGCCGGGGATTTCGGCAAGTCGTTTAAGTACGCCGAGCCGGTCATTAACGTCATCAAGACACGCCTTCCGGCGACCATCGAGCTCGCTGTGTTCGCGATCATCATCGCCAGCCTGCTCGCAATCCCACTTGGCGTCTGGGCCGGCGCCAAGCCCAATTCATGGATCGATAATCTCGGCACCACTTTCGGTCTTTTTGGCATCAGCATGCCGAGTTTCTGGCTCGCGATCATGTTGATCCTTTTGCTGGCTGGCGTGCTTAATTTGCTACCGACATCCGGACGGAGCACCTATGGCATCGCCGGGCCGGAACAGACCGGCTTCTATCTTTTCGACAGCGTCGTTCAAAAAAATTGGCCGGCGGTCTGGGACGGACTGACGCATATTTTTCTGCCCGCATTAGCCCTCGGCATGAATATGCTGGGCATTCTGATGCGCGTCACCCGCTCGTCCATATTGGAGGTGATGAACGAAGATTATATTCAAACCGCCCGCGCTAAGGGCCTACGAGAAAAAAATGTCGTCTGGCGCCATGTCACCAGCAACGCCCTGATTCCGGTAATCACCGTGGTCGGACTCGAGTTGGGCACACTCCTCAGCGGCTCAATAATTGTCGAGACGGTGTTCGCGTGGCCCGGAAGCGGCAGTCTGCTGATCACCGCGCTGAATGCCCGCGATTACCCGCTGGTCACCGGGATCGTGATGACCTATACACTCGCCTTCGTCGCGATCAATCTGATCATCGATGGTCTTTATGCAGTCGTTGACCCTCGAATCCGCTACTGAAAAGAGCGTCGTCTGGCCGCGTCTCCTACCGCGGCTCCACGTCAAAGCATTCACCGGCGGCGTGATTGTTTTAGTGTTTATCGTAATCGGCATCATCGGCCCGAGCATCGCGCCGTTTGACCCGAATAAACAGGAGCTGACCGCGATGATGAAACCACCAGCGGGAATCGGCGCTTCACACTCACTCGGCACCGACAACTTGGGACGCGATATTTTGAGCCGGATCATTCACGGTTCGCGCGTGTCGCTCCTCGTCGCCTTCGCCGTAGTTTTTGTTTCGGGATTCATCGGCATCGCACTGGGCGCGATTTCCGGTTATTTCGGCGGTAAAGTCGATTTTCTCATTCAAAAGCTGGTCGAGGTTATTTGGGCTTTTCCGCCGCTCTTGCTCGGCATCACGATCATGGCGTTCTTGGGACAGGGATTGTTCAACCTGATCTTGGCCCTTGTCGTCCAGCGCTGGATTCCCTATTGCCGGGTTGTCCGCGGTCAAACGCTTTCCTTGCGCAATCGCGACTTCGTCACCGCAGCGCAATGCTTAGGCGCGAGCAACCGGCAGATCATCACGCGCCACATCATTCCCAATTTGATTCAAACCTCGCTCGTCATCGGCACCTTTGCCATGGCGTCCTCCATTATCGCGGAAGCGAGCTTGAGCTTTCTCGGCGTCGGTGTGCCGCCCGAGATTCCCACCTGGGGCACGATGCTCGCGGACGCGCGTATCTACATCAGCACCGCTTGGTGGCTGCCGCTTTTTCCCGGTCTGTGCATTTTCGTGACGGTGCTCGGTATCAACCTGCTCGGCGATGCGCTGCGCGATCTCCTCGACCCGCGGTTGAAACGAACGGGTGCGAAAATATAGATCACTCGAGTGATGGAGTATTGGAGCGTTGGTCTGAACGCATTACTCGAGCATTCCAGTACTCCATTCCACCGGTTTTCGTTGATTCTTCCACACTCTCGTGTACATTGGTTGAAATGCGCCGCACAAAAATTGTTTGCACCATTGGACCGGCCAGTTCGAGCGACAAAGTTCTTGAGGGTTTGATTCGCGCCGGCATGAATGTCGCTCGACTTAATTTCAGCCATGGCGATTACGCCTCGCACCGGCGCGTCATTCGAAAAATACGCCACTTCGAACGCAAGCTCGATCAGCCGGTAGCAGTCTTGCAAGATCTGCCGGGACCAAAAATCCGCATCGGCCCGGTCGCCGGCGACCGCGTCCGACTGCAAAACCGCCGGCCGTTCGTGCTGACCACGCGAAAAATTCTTGGCAGTGAACTCGCCGTATCGGTGAATTTTAGCGGCTTGACCGAAGCAGTAAACAAAGGCGATCCGATCCTGCTGGGGGACGGCGAGATCGAGTTGGAAACCGTTGAAGTCGGTGATCAGGAGGTCAGATGCCGCATTGTTGTCGGCGGCATTCTCGGCTCGCACAAGGGCATTCACTTTCCGAAGAGCAGCCTGAACATACGGGCGCTGACCCGTCACGATAAACAGGATATGGCCTTCGGCATCGCGCAGAATGTGGATATGGTGGCGCTCTCATTCGTGCGCGATGCTGAAGATATTCTTTATGCGCGGCGCGATTTGAAAAAACGCGGTGCTTCGATCCCCTTGATCGCCAAAATCGAAAAACACGAAGCGCTCGAGCACATCGATGGAATTCTGGAAAACGTTGATGGCATCATGGTCGCGCGCGGCGACCTAGGTCTGGAAATTGCCCAGGAACGGATTCCCGCGGTGCAGAAAATGATCATTGCCAAGGCGAATCGTCTGGGAAAGCCGGTCATCACTGCCACGCAGATGCTGCGCTCGATGGTCTGGAATCCGCGGCCGACGCGGGCCGAAGTGACCGACATCGCGAACGCGATTTTGGACGGCACCGACGCTCTGATGCTCTCGGAGGAAACCGCCGCAGGTGACTACCCGCTCGAAGCGGTCAAAACCATGGCGCAAGTTGCCGAGGAAACCGAAACCATTTTGGAGCCACGCCAACGTTTTCCCGACTTGAAAAAGAGCGTTCCGGAGGCGATTAGCCTCGGTGCGATCTCGCTAGCGCGTGACCTGCAGGTAAAAGCATTTTTGATTCCGACCACATCGGGGAGCACGGCGCGGCTGATCGCCCGCTACCGCCCGCGGCAGCCGATTATCGCCGTAAGCCCTGAGCGCCAAACCGTAAAGACGCTTTGCCTGGTTTGGGGAGTGCATCCTGTGCCGATTCGTGGCTTCAAGAGCACGGATGAAATGGTGCGCATGCTCCAACAGAAAGCTATCCAATCGGGTTTGGTCAAGCGCGGTGATTTAGTCGCCATCACTGCCGGACTGCCGCTCCACCAAGCCGGCACCACTAATATGATTACGGTCAAAGTGATCGAATAATACAGACCAATATTTTCACCACCAAGACACAAAGCACACGAAGACACTTTTAGGCTGCGCGCTGCGCACCTTGGCAGCTAAGCATTCCTGCTGTTCGCGAGTTTTAGCTTGTGTCTCTGCTGCCCGGCCCAACGCACGCCTTTTCTCCGCCGCCTTGCATCCGTCGTCCGAAACGCGCTAGATAACACTCAACTAAGCCGGGGAGGTCGTTCATGTCCGAAGCACTCAAAGCCTTCGAGGAAGAGCTCCAGAGCAAAAACTTCAAAGGATACTGGCAAAATACCCAGGGCGATGTTTACCGCGAGCCGGTGCCCTCCTTCGCGCCTTGTTTTTGGAAAGGCGAGGATCTTTTTGCCGCCATGGAAAAAGCCGGCGAGGTGGTCGGGCTCGATGTCTCGTTCCGACGCGTGATTCAGATGTGGAATCCTTCCTTGAAAAACGGCACCTCACGCACGCTGGTGCTGAATCTGCAAATGCTCAAGCCAGGCGAGGACGCTCTCTCTCATCGCCATATGGCGGGCGCGATTCGCTTCATATTAAAGGGTCATGGCACTCGATTGATCGTCGAAGGCGAATCCTTTGAGATTGGCGAGGGCGACTTTGTCACGACGCCGAGCTGGACGTGGCATGATCATGAAAATCGCGGCAAAACCATGATGTGGCTCGACGGTCTTGACGCGCCACTGGTCAGGTTATTGGAAACCGATTTTCACGAACCCGATCCGCGCAGAAAACAACCGGTGAGCAAGCCGGAGGGTTACACTCTTGCTACCGTCGGTGCTCTTCGCCCGGCATGGGTGAAGCAGGATTCCGTTCAGCCTCCCGCTTTCTGTTACAAATGGGCCGACACCGAGAACGCTTTGAACAAAGTCGGCGAGCAGCCCGGCGATCCGTACGACGGCATCGTCCTGGACTATGCGAATCCGGTTACCGGCGGCCCGACATTGCCCACCATGGCTTGCCAAATTCACATGTTACGTGGCGGAGAGAAGACCAAAAGCCACCGTCACACCAGCTCGACGATTTATCACGTTTGGCGCGGTAGTGGTGTTAGTTATGTTGGCGACCAACGCTACGAATGGGAACAAGGCGATTCGTTCGTCGTGCCGCTGTGGAATTTTCATCGCCACGAGAACACCTCTAAAGATCCGGCAATCTTTTTCGTGATGTCGGACAAACCTTTAATGGACGCCATCGGCCATTACCGCGAAAACGCGCAGGCCTGATTGCACAAAATCTCGCTAAGGGCGCAGCATGCTGCGCCCTCGTACACCGAAAGGAGAGGCAATGTTCAGCCTCGATCGCAAGCTCACGCCCGACGAATTCGTCGAGACCTTTTTTGCAGTCAATAAGCAGGATCACCAGCGGCCGCCGCATCCATGGGAAACGATTTTTCGCGAAGGCAAATGTACTAAGGAGCAACTTCAGGGCTGGGCCAAAGAACGTTATTATTTCACCAAGCAGGTGCCGATCAAGGAATATTCCATTCTCTACAACTGTCCGCACGTCGAGGTCCGACGGATGTGGCTCCCCAAAGCGATTGAAGAGGAAGGCGAAGATCTGATCGGCGGCAAGCATAAGCCGCATCCCGAATATTGGCTCGACGTCTGCGTCGGTATGGGGATGGACCGGGAATTTGTCCGTAACTCGGAGCCGCTTTACGGCGTGAAATTTGCCGTGGACAGCTTTGCCAATGCGGCGTTCAAGACGTCCTGGCTCTTAGGAGTCGCCGTCTCGGAAGGTGATGATACGGCCAAAGCGATGGTGCGCGACCTCGAGACCTTCCGCAAACATTACTCCTGGGTGCCCGACGACGCGCTCACTTTTTACAAACTGCACGCCGACGTAGACGTCGAGCACGGCGTGATTCGAAAAGAAGTTTTAAAAAAATACGCGAATACCAAAGAGCTTCAGGAAGCCTGTATCGATGCGCAGTTGATGAAGAACAATATGCGCCGGGTTATGGCCGACTGCATTTACATGGCTTATGTAGTGCAGGGATTGAAGTGTGAGGCGACCAGCATCGCCGCGTGATGCCACGCGTCGATTGCTTATAGATTGTTCGTGAGTACAGGCTTGACGGCACGAATCGATCGTGCCCATTGGGGCGGCTGCACGTGGCTCCGGCAAATTTCCTCGATACGACCCTGTACGACGAACTCGAACGCGAAGGATTTTTCAAGCGGAATGCTGTTGAATGAAAGGATCCCGAGTCGACTCGGCCCCGATTAGAATGGGAATATGAGTCGACTCTAAGACTGCACAGCGTTTCCCTGTTAATGATCGTGACAATCCCTGTCAGCTCGAAAAAGTGAGAAATCTTTCTCCCGTTAATTTTCGAAGTAGCCCCTCGCAAAACTTTCACACCAACACATGACCCGCGTGTCCAGGATTAGTCTGTCATTCCCACATGCTTTTAGCGAAAATCTAGGCGGAATTCATTTTCTGTGGGCGAGCATAGCCACACGAACTCTTCGGGCTGAGTCAATTCGATTGGTAATTGACGCTCTAGGACGCTTTGACCGAAAAGCTTCAAACGCCTTTGCGTTTTTTTAATTCTTCGATCAGCTGCGGCACCACTTTGAAGAGATCGCCGACGATCCCGAAGTCCGAATACTGAAAGATCGGCGCCTCGGGGTCTTTATTGATCGTGACGATGTATTTGGAAGTCTTCATCCCGGAAAGATGCTGCACGGCGCCGGAGATACCGACGGCGAAGTAGACGTCGGGCTTGACGGTTTTGCCGGTCTGTCCGATTTGCATCGCATAAGGAACCCACCCGGCATCCACCGCAGCTCGGCTCGCTCCGACAGCACCACCTAGAACGTCGGCAAGTTCTTTTAGGATCGCGAACTGTTCTTCACCTTTGAGTCCGCGTCCGCCGGAAATGACGATCTTGGCGCCTTCGAGCGACGGCCCTTCGCGCTTGACGACCACGCGCTCTTTCATGTGAACTTTGCGCAGCTCTTCGGCCGATGCCGCCGATATTTCTTCGACGCTCACCGGCTGCTCGTTGACTTTCGGCTCGAAGGATTTAGGCCGCACGACTAGAAGCTTCGTGCCCTGACTCACCAGCGTGCTGGTGTTCTGGTAGCTGGCGCCGAGCGCGGGAATCGTCGCTTCGACGCTGCCGTCCTTGAGTTGAAAATCGCCCACATCGGTAATCGCGCCGCAATCGAGCCGCGCGCTCAGATTGGCGACCAGATCACGGCCGGAATAACTCGATGCGAAGAGCATCACCGCGGGACTGTGCTGCTGAATCAAACCGGCGACCGTCTCGGCCGCCGGTAAAGTCAAATAGTCCGTGTAGACGGCGTCCGCGCAATGGTAAATCTTGCTCGCCCCATATTTAGCGAGCGTCTGGACAGCATCCTCCGGCGCGGGTCCCAGGAGTATCGCCTCCGCTTTGCCGGCTTCGGACGCCTTGGCAAGCATCTCCAAAGTGGTCGTGGTTATTTTGTCCTCGCTGATTTCAGCGTATACCCAGATTGTGTCCGCCACTTAGATCACCTTTATTTCAGCGAGAAAATCTGCGATTTGTTTGCCGCCTTCGCCTTCGTCGGTTACCGCTTTGCCGGCTTGGCGCTTTGCCGGCCGGCCGATGGTGAGAACTTTTTCCCGCGCGCCCTTTTCGCCGACCTCATCCGGCGATAAACCGAGATCTGCCGCCTTGTAGACTTTGATCTCTTTTTTCTTCGCGGCCATGATGCCTTTGAGCTGCGGATAACGCGGTTCGTTGATTCCACTGCTGCAGGCTACCAAAGCGGGCAAGGTCGACTCGACGACATCATAGCCAGTTTCGCTCTGTCGTTTGATCGTAATCTGATTGCCGTCGACCATGATCTCTTTGGCGAACGTGACCGGTGGTACGCCGAGAAAATAGGCGATCTGCCCGGGCACGATGCCAGAATAGCTGTCACTGCTTTCGGTCGCGCAGATAACCAGATCGAACTCTTGCTTTTTAATCGCCGCCGCCAAAAGTTTCGCCGTGCCCAACGTATCGGACCCGGCAACAGCATCATCCAAAATATGCACCGCCGACGCCGCGCCCATCGCCAACGCATTACGGATGCCGATGGTAGCATCGCTGGTCCCCATCGTAATCAAGGTCACGGTTCCGCCTTGCTTCTCGGTCAGGCGCAAACCCTCCTCGACCGCGCTTGCCGCCGCGGGATCGAGTTCGTGGGGCACACCCTTACGCGCCATGCGCTTGGTGTTCGGATCGATTTCGATGGTCACGGTACTTGCGGGAATCACTTTGCCGCAAACGACGACGTTCAATTTTTCATCTCCTGATAGGATTTCGGCGGCCAATAAACAAAAGCGCCTCTATGTTAAGGCGCCTTTGACAAAGATCGGATCGGAAGCGGCCGGCTCTGACCGCCCGGGTTCAGTCGGTTACGAGAGCCACTCTTTTACGTTGCCCTCCATCACCACATCCAAAATCTCTTTGCAGTCGGCGATCGATTGGTCGACAATCTTTGGATCGTCCTTGAGATGCGGTATGCCCGCGCCCACCGCTTTCTTCAGGGCTTGAATAAATTCTTTGAACTGCTGGTCTAATGCTTCCGTATTGGGTGCGGGTTCCATGGTCATTCTCGCTTATGTATATAGTCTGCCCTTGTTCGGGTCCGGCAATGTAAGACCCATCTTCAAAATCAAGGCATCGATCTCATCTTTGTACTGCTGGCGCGCCACGGCGTTTGGCCGCCGTTTCAATCCCCAAAACATGTAACGCTCGGAACGATAGGATTTTGAGTTGCCGAACATGTCCAGACCCTTTACGTACCAGTGGTCGATGGCTTTTTGAATTCTTTCCTTGGATTCTCCACCCTTGGCCGCAAACTCGGCGCTCGCGTTGGTGCCGAAATCCACATGACCCTCCTCCTCGCGGATAATATCCGGATCCTCGACGACGCGAGCCAGCGGCAGATAAGTGCACCCGAGAAACTCTTCGAGTTGGAACCGACCTACTCGATCGATTAGAAAACCGAATACGGCGTAATCTTCCCAGGTCGTAATCTTGCCGCGGAACGCCTCGACGTATCTTTCCTGATTGGGACGGCTGAGCGTATATGAAACGTCGACGCCGATATCGCCCGCCAGGCGAGCCATTTTTCGAAAGTGATCCATTTCCTCCGCCGCCGTGCGCGCCACGATCAACTGATCCAATTTCGTCGGCGCATTGGGCAAAATGTCCTTGACATAAAGATTGGGGCCGCCGATTTCGCAATCCGCTTGGATCGCGAGCACCCGGCGCAACAGGTCCTGATACTCCGGATCCTGCCTCTCGAAATCTTTCAACTCAACTTTGTCGGTGAACATCAATGCCCTCCTGTTACCCGCCAGTTCGTCTCATCTACCAGTGAAAATCCTTAACAAAAGGGGGTGGATAAATCAACTCTAGGAATCACCTTGCTTTACTCGTTTGGGCCTTTTCATTAGACTTCTTGGAATAGGACTAGCGGGTATAGGCCCATAAATCACGTCGTGGAACCTGTCTCCTCCATGCCTGAGCGAAACAACCTCACGTTACTGACTGATCTTTATCAGCTGACTATGGCGCAGAGCTACTTCGCCGAAAAGCGCTTCGCAGAGGCGACATTCAGTGTGTTTGTGCGCTCCTACCCACCCGATCGAGGTTATTTCGTCTGCGCGGGCCTGGAGGACGTGCTCGATTTTCTGGAAGACTTTGCCTTTGACGCCAACGCCATCGAATATCTTACGGCGCAAAAGCTATTTTCAGAAGAGTTTCTCCGCTATCTTTCCGAGCTGCGCTTTACCGGTGACGTTTGGGCTATTCCCGAAGGCAGAATCGTCTTCAAAGAGGAGTCGTTACTGGAGCTTTCCGCGCCCATCATTCAGGCCCAAATCGTCGAAACTTTGATCATCAACCAACTTCATTTGCAAACAATGATTGCCACCAAAGCGGCTCGCTGCGTTCATGCATCGGGTGGGCGTGCGCTGGTGGACTTTGCGCTGCGCCGCACCCACGGCACGGATGCCGGCATGAAGGTGGCACGCGCGAGTTATCTCGCGGGCTTTGTGGGTACCAGCAATTTAATGGCGGGAAAAGCCTATGGGATTCCGATCGTCGGCACGATGGCGCATTCCTTTATTTCGAGCTTCGAACACGAAATCGACGCCTTTCGCGCATACGTTCGTAGCTTCCCGCATAACGCGATCCTGCTGATCGATACCTATGACACGCTTCAGGGCGCGCGCAATGCTGTTCAAATTGCAAAGGAGATGGCCATCCGCGGAGAAACGCTGATCGGAGTGCGCCTCGACAGCGGCGATTTAGCCGACCTTGCCCGGCAGGTCAGGAAAATTTTGGACGATGCGAATTTGCCCGGCATAAAAATTATCGGCAGCGGCGGGCTTGACGAATACGATCTTGCAGAACTCGCCGCAGCGGATGTGCCGTTTGACAGCTATGGAATAGGCACCCGAATGGGCACCTCTGCGGATGCGCCCTGGATGGATATGGCCTACAAACTCGTCGAATATAACCGCGCGCCGGTGCTAAAACTGAGCGCCGGCAAAGCTTCCTCTCCAGGCCGAAAGCAAATCTTCCGGACACGTAATGAACGTGGAAATTTTGCCCGAGACACGATCGGATTACGTGGCGAGCAAATCGACGGTGAGACTTTGCTCGAAGAAGCTATGCACAAGGGCCGGAGAACGGCACAGAGCCCAAGCTTGAGTGAAAACCGCAAGCGCTTCGCCGCCGATTTCGCAGCACTGCCGGACGATTTGAAAGCGCTTCGCAATCCACCTCATTATCAAGTGGATACTTCGCAAAAGCTCGCCCAGCTGCACGAGCAAACGAGGGCCAAATACGCCGTCACCTAGTGTCTCCTCGATACGCTGTTCGCGCTACTCGGGGAAATCGGGCCAGACCGAACGTCCCGAGTAGGCATGGTGTCAACGTTGCCGTACCGAAAACTTTACAACTTGGCGAACTGAGCTTCTAGAACAAGAACGGAGTTCTCGCGCATCCTAGCGTTTCAGAAAGAGAATCGATGTGATTTAAAACTTGATCACGGCGGCGCCCCAGGCGAATCCAGCGCCGAAGGCGTTGAGAAGGACGATATCTCCCGGTTTGATCCTGCCTTGCCGTTTCGCCTCATCGAGCGCCACAGGAATCGAGGCCGCAGAAGTATTGCCATATTTCTCGAGGTTCACCATCACCCGTTCCATGGGAATTCCGAGCCGCTCCGCAAGAGCGACGATGATCCGCCGATTGGCCTGGTGCGGAATCACCAGCGATACCTCACTCACCTGAACATCGGCTTCTACCAGAGCCTGGCGGCTGATTTCTTCCATCGAGCGGACGGCGATTTTAAAGACTTCTTTGCCGTTCATCGTGATGGTGTGCTCGTTGCGGCGCACCGTTTCGGGGGTCGCCGGTTTCAACGAACCGCCGGCGGGCACGTAGAGTGTTTTGACGTAAGACCCATCGGTTCGCAATCGAGTGCTTAAGATGCCCGAGCCATTCTCCGAGGCGCCCAAGACTACAGCGCCAGCGCCGTCACCGAACAGAATGCAGGTACCGCGATCTTGCCAATTGAGCAGGCGACTGAGGGCGTCGGAGCCGACCACAAGGGCGTTGTTGATCTGTCCGGTTCGAATGAACGAATCGGCCACCGACAGCGCGTTCAAAAATCCCGAGCATGCTGCCCCCACATCAAAAGAAAAAACATTACGCGCGCCAAGCATATCTTCGAGCACACACGCCGAGCTCGGGAACACATAATCGGGAGTGACGGTGCCCATGATAATGGCATCGAGGTCGGTGGCTTGCATCTGCGCGTCGTTGAGCGCGCGTTGAGCCGCGCGAAATGCCATGTCGGCATTCCCTTTTCCCTCTTCGAGTACGCGCCGTTCTTTGATTCCGGTTCGAACCGTAATCCATTCGTCGCTGGTTTCGACCATTTTCTCCAGATCGTGATTGGTCACGACCTTGCTCGGCAATTCTGATCCGGTGCCCAGTATCACGCTTCGCCGTTGAGCGCTGCTCACTGAGCCCTCCGAAAGATCACGCAAGCATTGGTTCCCCCGAACCCAAAGGAATTTGACAGCGCGATATCGATTGCGGCCTTACGCGGGGTGTTCGGAACATAATCGAGATCACAGGCGGGGTCGGGAGTTTCGTAGTTGATGGTCGGCGGCAAAATGCCTTGCTGGAGCGCGAGAACGGTGTAGATACCTTCGACGGCGCCGGCGGCGCCAAGTAAATGACCGGTCATCGATTTAGTCGAGCTGACAGGGAGTTTTGCGGCATGCTCCCCGAACACGTTTTTGATCGCGGTGGTTTCGTTGGCGTCGTTGTATTCAGTGGAAGTTCCGTGCGCGTTGATATAGTCCACGTCGTGCGGCGTCAGCGCGGCATCTTTGAGCGCCAACCGCATGCAGCGGGCTGCGCCCTCGCCTTCAGGCGCCGGCGCCGTCATGTGGTAAGCGTCTCCATTGGCAGCATACCCGATTACTTCAGCGTAGATTTTTGCGCCGCGTCGGAGCGCACGCTCGCGCTCTTCAATGATCAAAACTCCCGAGCCCTCACCAATAACGAAGCCATCGCGAGCTTTGTCAAACGGTCGACTGGCGCGCTCGGGCTCCTCATTGCGGGTTGAGAGCGCTTTCATCGAAGCAAAACCACCGACGGCGAGGGGCGTAATCACTGCTTCTGCGCCGCCGGCAACCACTGCGTCCTGTGTTCCACGACGGATCAAGTGGAAAGCTTCGCCGATCGCATGTGTTCCTGAGGCGCAAGCCGACGTCGGCGTCCAATTTACCCCTTTGGCGCCGTGTCGGATCGCAATGTGGCCCGCCGCCAGATTGGAGATCACTTTCGGGATAAAAAACGGCGAGATTTTTCGCGGGCCGCCTTCGAGCAGGGCTTTGTGCGTCGTTTCAATGGTGTCCAGGCCGCATAATCCGACGCCGATGATGACACCCACATTTTCGGCAAATTCACCTTCGATTTTCAAGCCACTGTCTTGCATCGCCATCGATGCAGCGCTGATGGCGTACTGAATGAAGAGATCCATTTTCTTGATCTCTTTGGGCTCGATAAAATCTTCGGCTCGGAAGTCCGGCACCTCTCCGGCAATTCTGCTGCTGAATCCCTCTGTGACGAAACGCGTGATCGGACGGACGCCCGAGCGGCCTGCCATCAAAGCTTGCCAGTTTTTTTCGACGCCTGTTCCCAGCGGCGAAACCACGCCGAGCCCCGTCACAACAACTCTGCGTTGCTCCTGCATCTTCTAAGCTTGTAACCGATTTGTAACGATTTAAAGAGGTAAAATAGATGAGTCGACGCAGACCGTCAATAGGAGTTCGGTTTATTGATAGCTTTCGTGAAGCTTCAAAACGCGGCGGATCAGCGGTTCGATCCGGCTATCGGACAGACGCAAGCCTCCGTTTTGCGGCGCTTTTTCTTGTTCTAAAGCGCTCAGGACCGCTGCCACGGAATTGCTCAACGCGGCCAAATCGTAACCGCCTTCGAGCGCCAAAGCGATTCGCGCGTCGGAAAAACGTCGTGCGACGCCAAACAGCGCGTCGGCCATGCCGCCGAAACCTTCTTCACTAACCCTCATACCACCCAGCGGATCACGCCGATGGGGGTCGAAGCCGGCAGAAACCAGAATCCACTCGGGTTGAAATCTTTCCGCTGCGGGAATGACGACATACTGGAACACTTCCATGTATTCTTGATCGGAGCAGCCCGCGGGCAGCGGAATGTTAATAGTATATCCTTCTCCGGGTCCGGCACCGACCTCGTTGATCGCTCCGGTGCCCGGATAATATGGATATTGATGAGTCGAAATGAACAACACGGACGGGTCTTCGTAAAAGCAATCTTGGGTGCCGTTGCCGTGGTGCACATCCCAGTCCATGATGAGAATCTTTTTTGCGGCGTACTGCTTCTTGAGATAGGCCGCACCGATAGCGATCGTGTTAAACAAGCAAAAACCCATCGCGCGATTGAACGACGCATGATGGCCGGGCGGGCGCACCAATGCAAAGCCGCTCGAGCTTTCTTTCGCCGCTATGCTATCGAGCAGCCTCAGAAAACCGCCCGCTGCCAGGACGCTCACCGCGAAAGAGTCGCGGGAAGTTATCGTGTCTCCGTCCAGGGCATAGTGATTGACTGCAGAAGTCGACTCCACCAGCCGGACATGCGCCGGTTCATGTATGCCTTCAATCTCGGCGCGAGTCGCCGCTCGCGGTACGAGAAGATTGAACTTCTCCCGCTCGAGCGCGTTAGCCAAATCGAGCAGGACCTGGATCCGCTCAGGTCTTTCGGGATGTGAATCGCCCGGCAAATGCTTCAGATACGCGGGATCGATAACCACCGCAGGCTTCGCCATACTAACAAGCTAGCACCTGAAGCGTGGCGCCGCAAAGAACCACGCCGTTCGGTTGGGGAATACTTTTGATAGGAGGTTTGATCATCGAATTGCTGTGTGAAGAGCGATTCATGAATCGCCCCTCGCGATTCCGTCACACCCGCAGTACGCGCGCACCTTGCCTGCAAACTTGCCAAGGCGGAACAAATCGCATAGTTTAACTGCATGTTTGGCATTGGCATGCCGGAACTGCTCCTGATTCTCGGCTTAGCACTTATCGTGCTCGGTCCAAAAAAGTTGCCGGAGCTGGCGCGCGCATTAGGCAAAGGCTTGGCGGAATTTCGTCGGGCCACTGACGAGCTGAAAGACGAATTTCGCAACATGGAACGGGAAATCGATGACGCGTCGGCAGTTGGCGATGTGAAGGACGATCAGATCGCGGAAAGCTCGCCAGAATCTCCTCCAGCCAAATCATCAGCCACTCCCGAAAAGACGTGAGCAACAGCGAAGGGATTGGGCATTCAAGCGATGTCCAGATGCCCTTTACCTCGCATCTCGCCGAGCTTCGCTCTCGACTGATCAAGAGCACCCTGGCGATAGCAGTTGGTTTTAGCATTTGCTACGCCTTCGTCGACGACATTTTTGCGCTGCTCGCCGCACCCGTAAGACAACTCCAAATAGAGGGGCTCACCCTGATCGGCACCACGGTCACGGAAGCTTTTTTCACCAGAATGAAAGTTTCTTTCGTCGCGGCCATCATCGTTGCGTCGCCGGTCTGGCTTTGGCAAGCCTGGCAGTTCGTCGCGCCGGGGCTCTACGAGCATGAGAAGCATTACACTCGGAGCTTCGTGTTTTTCGGTTCGTTTTTCTTTGCGGCCGGCGCGGCCTTCTGCTATTTCGTCGTGATTCATTTCGGCCTTGGATTTCTATTGCATCGGTACGAAGCCATTCATATACAGCCGTTATTGCAGATCGGCGATTATTTATCTCTGGTTTCCCGTCTCGTGCTCGCTTTCGGCATCATGTTCGAACTCCCGGTACTGGCTTTTTTTCTCGCCCGGGTCGGCATTATCGACCACCGTTTTCTGATCAATCATTCACGCTACGGCGTGATCGCGATCGCGTTGCTGGCCGCCGTTTTGACGCCGCCCGACTTGATCTCGCAGGTGCTCCTGATGGCACCGTTGATGCTTCTTTATGCCGCGAGCATCGCGGCAGCTTACGCCGCACGCTATCACATGAACCGTCTCGAGCGGGATGCAGAATAAATGTGGAGTATTGGAGTGATGGAATGCTCGAGCGATGGTTTACAGGAGTAAGCTCCAACGCTTAATTATTAAATGGTTGCGGTTAGCTGTCTTCATTGACGAAAGCGCAGGCGGCAAAAACGGTAGTCCAAAGCCCGTCTTTATTGCCGATGGCGGACTGCGTGATGTTCGAGGTACGGACAATTTTCCCGGACATTTTGAACAGATTCTCTCTCTCGTCCCAAGCCGTGTCCGGATCGAATTCGATCCCCAGTGTTGTCGCCAACATGCTCGCGGCTAAATCCTCGGCGTAATCCCCTGCGCGCTCTTCGGTCTCGCCGAAGGAATGGTGTTCTGAAAGGTAGCCGTGCTGCTCCTGGTCTGCCGGTATGGCAACTCCAACCGAAGCAGCCACCAGCCGATTTGGCTCGTTGGTGCTTTCTCTGTCGTAAACACAAAAGACGATTTCGCCCGGCCTCAGGAGCTTGATACCTTCTTCTTTGGAAATCCGTTTGCAGCCCGGCGGATAAATACTCGAGACCAGCACCAGGTTGCAATACGCCAATCCGGCCGCGCGTAAAGCCAACTCAAAGGAAGCCAACTTTTCCTTGTGAACACCGACTCCTTTGGTAAAAAAACATTTTTTAGGGATCATGGTGGGCTGCTATAACATGATTGGAATTGGGTGACAACATTTTCGCGCAGGAAATAGATCAAAAATAGTTTTATTCGACAACGAGGAGCACCGCACCTCCTTCCACCGTGTCGCCCGGCTTCACTTTGATCTCTCGGACTGCGCCGGTCACGGGGCTGCGCACTTCGTTTTCCATTTTCATGGCTTCGACGATCACCAATCCCTGTCCCTTTTCGACCGCGTCACCCTCCGCGACCAAAACAGCGATGATTTTACCGGGCATTGGGACGGAAATCAGTTGCCGGCCTTGCAACTCCAGACCTGACTGAGTCCCGCCAACGCGTATTTTGCGCTCGTCGACCAGATGGACGCGATAGTTCCGCCCGTCAACCAGCACCTGGTATTGATCCTCGGTATAATCAACTTCGATTTCGAACGAACGATTATCAACGATGAGCGAGTAGTTCGTCCGGCCCGTTTTTTTCCCATCCACAAGAAATTCGTTGCCCTCCACCGCTACCCGATAAAGCGATTTGCCGATTTCTTCGATCTCGACGGTATAGCTCTGATCGCCGAGCTTGGCGACAAATCCCACGGCATTAACCTCGAGGACGGTACCAACCGCGACTGGCAAACGCGGCGTGGCGACGCAATGCATTGCGCTTTGCCTGGTCGCGCCACTTCGACGGTTCAGCGGCGCCCTGAGCAAGCAATCCTAGGTTTTGCTCCTGTTCGCGGTGGAGCGCGGCAATCGCCGCAGAAGCGAGGGCAATCTCCTTATGAGGCAAAACCTCCTCGCCGTCGGTCGCTCGGTACTCTTCGTCGATAAATCCGGTATTGAAATCACCGGACATGAAACGGGCGTGACGCACGATCCATTGGTTAAAGGCGATATTCGTCTTGATGCCGCGCACCTGATATTCCCGCAACGCCCGGCGCATGCGCAGAATCGCTTCGACTCGGTTTTCGCCCCAGGTGATCAGCTTGGCGATCATCGGATCGTAATAAATTGGCACTTCCGCGCCCTCATAGACACCGCAGTCGTTTCGCAGACCGAGTCCCTCGGGCAGGCGCAGCCCTTCGATTTTCCCGGGACAGGGCATGAAATCACGTTCCGGATCTTCCGCATAGATGCGGCATTCGATGGAATGGCCCGTTTGCGTAATATGCCGCTGGCGCCATGGCAGATAACCACCCGCCGCTACTTCGATTTGCGCCTTGACCAGGTCGATCCCAACGACGCGCTCGGTCACGGCATGCTCCACCTGCAGCCGCGTGTTCATCTCGAGGAAGTAGAAGTTCTGCTCCGGGTCGAGCAGAAACTCGAGTGTTCCCGCGCCGACGTAGCCCACGGCGCGGGC
>Ga0065712_10000172_pt1 | contig 28219 bp, 21 predicted proteins | sample MisRhiReplicate1_FD_59099 | JGI IMG/M metagenome (GOLD analysis project Ga0065712, IMG submission 59099) | Miscanthus rhizosphere microbial communities from Kellogg Biological Station, MSU, sample Rhizosphere Soil Replicate 1: eDNA_1 v3... | ecosystem: Host-associated > Plants > Roots >...
TCTGCGTATCTCCGCGGCCTCTGCGTTGAAATAGCCTTTAACGCAGAGATCGCGGAGATACGCAGAGGACCGCAGAGAAAACTCTTCAAATTAGGAGATCGCCTAATCTTGTGAATCCTGTAATCCTGTCCCGCTTTTCTGATATATTTCGAACGCGTGGCGAAAGATTTTCGTACAGCGCATCGAAATCTCTCCTCAAACATTCGCTTAGATTGGAGCTTGATGGAAAAACGCCGGATTCTCATCGTCGATAATAACGATGAGTTGCGTGTTCTCGAACAGGCCCTCGGAGACCTGGGTCACGAAGTAGTCGTGACTGCCAAACGCGAGAAGGCGGTCCGTCGCGACGACCTCGACAGCTTCGATCTGATAATCAGCGATCTTTCAGAGGATGAAGTTAAGGCTTTCAAAATGGGCGCCGCAAACTACCTGCGGCTGCCTTACAACCGCGACGAGCTTCGCGAAATCGTCGAGCAAACCCTGGCTCACAAACTACGCTACGTTGACGACCCAACGCTCCTTTCTCACGTTCACGAAAAGATTGAATTTGAACTTCCCAGCGACCTCGCTTTGATGAACGGTGTGCTGGAGTACCTTCAGGAGCGCGTCGCCAAGCTCGGTTTGATTCGACCTGAGCGTTCGAACCTCTTCGTCGCCCTCGACGAAGCTTTTGTCAATGCCGTCAAACACGGAAACAAAAACGACCCTACCAAGTTGCTGAAGATCACCGCTGAATTGTCTCCCAAAGAAGCGAGTTTCACTGTCGAGGACGAGGGTGAAGGCTTCGACATTCGTGAGATCCCGGATCCTTGTGACCCCGCCAATTTGTTTCGAGCGTCCGGCCGCGGAGTGCTCCTCATCTACAACATCATGGACGAAGTTGAGTACAATGCGCAGGGAAATCGCGTAAAGATGATTAAGCGACCGGAAGGATCGGTTGAAGCTCAACTCGTTGACCCAAATACCGCTGACGACAAACACGCCTGACACTTTCACCACTCGAAAATCCAGTTCCCCGACTGGCGGCTCATCATTTTGGCAAACGTGGCGTTGGTGGTTGCCCCCGGCACTCGCCGCGCTCGTGCTGATTCTCTATTTTGTCGATCCATTCATAGGCGATTGGGACGGCATGGACTACACCACGCTCTCAATTGAGGGATATCCCTCGTCGATGGCGTTGGGCCGGAGTCTTTTCATCTTCACGAATCACGCGCTGTTTTTAATCGGCCACAATCTTTTTCATGTCCAGCCTGAGAACGCCTACTTGATTTTCAAGTATGCGGTCGTCGCGGAAGCTCCGTTCGCGGCGATTGCATGTTGGATCCTCGCTCGCGACATCAGCGGTTCGCTTTACACCGCCACGACAGCGACGTTGCTGATTGTCTTCTCGCCGGTCTTCGTGGTTTACGGCGGCCAGGTCATGACCGATGTTCCTTCTGTTTTGCTGCTGGCAACTGCGCTCATCATTCATCTTCGCGGCGTTCAGCAAAGAAAGTTCTGGCTGGTGCTGATTGGCGCAGGCCTCATGGGATTGGGCATGAACCTGCGCGAGACGATCGGGTTTTACGCACCGTGGCTGGTGCTCGCGCCGTTTGTCTTCGGATGGAAATTTCAACGAAGAGAGATTTTATATGTCGCTGCGTCGTGCGTTCTTTTTGCGGTGCTTGCGTTTGGGTGGTTTGGTTACTGGTTCATCACCGACCCGCATTACCGTTGGGTTTGGAACGGCTGGCGTGAATCGATGCGGAATGAGTCAGCGCGACATCCGATTACGATCGGGAATCTTGTTCCGTACCTTATGTACTACTTCATCAGCGCCCCACTAGTGTTTCTGACGATCCCGTTTGCTCCGTTTTTCGAGTGGCGCAAACGCGGAATGTCTCCGATGCTGTTGTTATGGATTGTCGGTTTCACTGCCAATCTGCTTTTGTTCTTTAATTACAGCACTACCATCAACTGGCGGTATTTCCTGACTGGACTGCCGGGCATCGTGCCGCTCGGTGCTTCCTGGTTACTTCACATTGCGCAGAAGCGATTCAGAACTGAGCGCCGCGCCCTCGTGGCGTGCTCGGTGGCGATTCTGGTTCTGACAGTTACCTTCATTATTTGTGTGCGCCCGGTAAACTCTGAATTCATCGAGCGGCGCGCGATGAGCAAAGAATACAGGCATCGACTCGAAGCCGTGCCGCTTGACGCGATTATGATTTCCGGCGGGCAAACGATCGCCGTGCACTACTGGGCGGCGATTGGTCCGGGGCGTTGGAAAACGATCGGAACGGGTGGTGGTTGGCCGGGCGAACAGTTGTTTGCGATAGTTCAAAACCATATCAATCATCGTCGCCGTGTTTTTATCGATACTGATCCGCGCTGGTGGATACCGTGTGGCTGGCAGCGCGATGAGATTCCGCTGATCGTTGAGCTGGAGAAGCACTTCAGTTTTCGTCGCGTTGACGACACGCTCTACGAGATTAGTTATCAGGGAGATCCGGCGGCGCGCGACAATCCAAACTTGAGCCGGCTATTGCCGGAGAACAGACCTGAAGACACGAAGAAGTGTCCTCCGGGAAGACGTTAACCACAGATAACACGGATGAAGACGGATCTAATCCGTCCTCATCCGTGTTTATCTGTGGTCCAGATCGTATGCCTTACGAAGTTTTTCTCGCCTTTCGTTATCTCCGCTCGCGGCATAAGCGGCGGCTTGCTCGCGTGACTTCAATCGCCGCGATACTCGGCATCTGCATGGGCGTGGCCGCACTGATCGTTGCGTTCGCTTTATCAAACGGTTTTCGCGACGAGATGCGAGAAAAGATCCTGCAAGGCACCGCGCACCTCAGCGTGCTGCGTGCGGATGGCCGTCCGATTGAGAACTACTCAGAGCTTGCGAACCGCATACGGCAAGTTGACGGCGTCGTGAGTGCTTCCGCGACGACATACGATGGCGCCATTGCGCGTGGACCCAAAGGCTCAGGTTACGCTGTGATTAGAGGAATCGAGAACGAGGGCGGTCAGTCAGTCCAGGCCCGGCAATGGTTGAGCGAAGGTTCGTTTGGACCACTGTTTGAACAATCTCCAGCGATAGCTAACGCTGTGGTCGGATCTGAACTCGCTGCGCGAATCGGGGTCTCAGTTGGCGAAGTTTTCCAAATCTTACCGGCGAACGAGTCTGCCGGTGGTCTAACGCGCCGGTTGCGAGTCGCGGGTATCTTTCGTTCAGGATTATTTGAATACGATTCGACCTGGATCTACGTGGCCTTCGACACCGCCAGTGTGTTGGCGGGGGGCAATCATACAGCTTCGGTGATGAGCGTTCAGGTAAGCGATGCAGACAACGTGAAGCAGGTGGCGGCGAATGTCGCCAAGACTCTGGGTAACGCTTACACCACGATTGATTGGCAGCAGGCGAACCAACCACTCTTTACCGCACTCGCGCTCGAACGCCGCATGGGTTTGTTCATCATCGGCCTAATCATCGCGATCGCGACTCTCAACATCACTACCATGCTGATCCTCGTCGTTGTCGAACGGCGGCGGGACATTGCGATCCTCAATGCTCTCGGCGCCACACGCAGTGGAGTGATGCTGCTCTTCGTTATCGAAGGCGCTGTGGTCGGCGCGATAGGGGCAGTTGGCGGCGTGGTACTGGGCCTGGCGGCTTGCTTCATTGGAAATCACTACAAGCTCGTGAGCTTACCTCCGGATGTTTACTCGATCAGCAACGTGCCACTGATCGCGAAACCCGGCGAGATGTTGTTGGCTGCGTTAATCGCTTTCGCTCTGAGCGTGTTGGCGACGATCTATCCCGCCCGTGCCGCATCGCGCATGCGACCGGTCGAGGCACTGCGCGATTCATGATCAGCGTTGTCGATTTGCGTAAAAGTTTTATCGCGCCGAACGGCGAGCGCATCGAGGTCCTGCGTGGTGTCACATTCGCAGCGAATGCCGGTGAGGCCGTAGCGATCACTGGAGCATCGGGTTCCGGAAAATCAACCTTGCTTCATTTGCTGGGTGGATTGGAAACAGCAGACCACGGCAGCGTCACGCTCGATGGAACAAACGGTCGCCGGCAACAGATCGGATTTGTTTTCCAGTTTCACTACTTATTGCCTGATCTTTCTGCACTGGAAAACGTTGCCCTCCCGCTGCTCATCGCGCGGCGTAAAAGCGAGCGCGCGTTTGCTCGCGCCAGGGATCTTTTAGCAGAAGCCGGGCTCGCAGCGAGAGCAGAGCATCCCGTGTCACATCTTTCGGGCGGCGAACAGCAGCGCGTGGCAGTGGCGCGGGCGCTGGTTACCGAACCAAAACTGTTGTTGGCAGACGAACCGACCGGCAATCTCGACGCCGCGATCAGCGTGGAAATAGCCAATTCACTGGTGAGTTATGCTCGTAAACACTCCGCCGTCGCGGTGATCGCAACTCACAGCGCGACTTTGGCGCGAATGTGCGATCGTTCACTGGTGCTGGAAGACGGACGCATCAAACCATCCACAGAATGTCTGAAATAAGCACCCGGTTGCGAGTTTTTTACATCCGTGTAATCTGTAGATGGTTTTTCTTCCGTTAGGTTATAATAAGCCACGATGTTCGAACGCTATACCGAAAAAGCGCGCCGGGTTATCTTCTTTGCGCGTTACGAAGCGTCACAGTTTGGAGCTCCGGCCATCGAGCCGGAGCACCTTTTATTGGGTCTGATGCGCGAAGACAAGACCCTGACTGGACGCTTTTTCCCACGCGCGCAAGTTTCAATCGAGTCGATCCGGAAGGAGATCGAAGGGCGCACACTCCTGCGTGACAAGATCTCGACCTCGGTCGAACTGCCGCTCGCCCCGGAAACCAAACACGTCCTTGCTTACGCGCACGAAGAGAGCGATCGCCTGCAGCATCGCCACATCGGAACCGAACATCTCCTGCTCGGCTTGCTACGTGAAGAGCGTTCGATGGCTGCCGAGATTCTTTACGAACGTGGGCTCCGTTTGAACGCGGTACGCGACGAGATCGCGCGTCAGTCCGGCGTCGATTCGCGAACGTCTCAAAAAAAAGACACTCCACACCTGGTTGAGTTCTCACGCGATCTCACCGACGATGCTTCAAACGACAAGCTGGATCCATTGATTGGTCGCGAAGCCGAGATCGAACGCGTGGTGCAGATTCTCTGCCGCCGCACGAAGAACAATCCCGTACTGATTGGCGAGCCTGGTGTCGGCAAGACAGCGATCGTCGAAGGCCTTGCGCAAAGAATCGTGCGTGGCGACGTGCCTTCGTTCCTCGAACACAAACGCATCCTGTCGTTGGATCTGTCGTTGATAGTTGCAGGCACAAAGTATCGCGGCCAGTTTGAAGAGCGACTCAAACAGATCATGCGCGAGCTCGTCGAGAATCCGCAGTACATCGTTTTCATCGACGAGTTGCACACGTTGGTTGGCGCTGGCTCTGCCGAAGGATCGCTGGACGCTGCCAACATCTTGAAACCGGCATTATCGCGCGGTGAGATTCAGTGCATCGGCGCAACGACGCCGGCGGAGTTTCGCAAGTCCATCGAAAAGGATCGATCGCTCGAGCGCCGTTTCCAGGCTGTGAAAGTTCCACCTCCGTCAGAAGCAGAGGCTGTCAGCATTCTCGACGGTGTGCGTGAGCGTTACGAAAGTTTTCACCAGGTTCGTTACACAGATGAGGCGCTTCAGGCCGCCGTTTACCAGTCGCATCGCTACATTCCGGATCGGTTCCTGCCCGACAAAGCTATCGACGTGATTGACGAAGCGGGCGCGCGCGTGAAGCTTCGCGTGCGACGTGAACAGGGCAATCTCGCCGATTGGAATGAGCTGAACGACTGGTCGCGATCCTACGGCGATACCAGTATGCGTGCGCATCATGAAGATGCGTTGGTCTCGGCGGAAGTGACGCGCGACGACGTCGAAGACGTGATCGCGCGCTGGACCGGCATTCCCGTTAATTCGTTGAAAGAGGAAGAGACGCAGAAGCTGCTGCGGATCGAAGTCGAGTTGCACAAGCGCGTCATTTCCCAGCGGCCGGCAATCTCGGCGCTTGCCCGTGCCATTCGTAGATCTCGCGCCGGGTTGAAGAACCCGCTGCGTCCGGTTGGATCGTTTCTCTTCCTTGGACCGACAGGCGTCGGCAAAACTGAAGTGGCTCGTTCCCTCGCGCAGTTTCTATTCAGCAGCGAGCGCGCGCTGATTCGCTTCGATATGTCGGAGTTCATGGAGAAGCATTCAGTCTCCAAACTGATCGGATCGCCTCCGGGCTATGTGGGTCATGAGGAAGGCGGCCAGTTAACCGAGCGTATCAAGCGTTCGCCTTATTCAGTTTTGTTGTTTGATGAAATTGAAAAGGCCCATCCCGACATCTTCAATATCCTGCTTCAGGTTTTTGAGGATGGCATACTGACAGACGCACTCGGCAACACCGTCGATTTTAAGAACGCAATCATCATCATGACTTCCAACATCGGCGCCCGCTTCATTCAGAAGAAGGGCACGCTCGGATTCCAGGCAAACACTGATGCTTCCCGGGAAAAGATGGAAGAGATGGTGATGTCGTCCGTGCGCCAGACCTTTAATCCCGAGTTCATCAACCGGCTGGACGAGATCATCATTTTCGACCAGTTACTCGATCAGGAACTGCTCGAAGTCGTCCAGTTGCAGCTCGACCAGATCAACAAGACGATGAGCCGCCACGGGTTCGACATCAAGTTGACGGAAGAAGCGAAGCGTTGGATTGTCGATAAGACCTGCGCCGATCGGTTGTATGGCGCGCGTCCGATCCGGAGAGCTTTGCAGAAGTATGTAGAAGATCCCCTGTCCGAGGCGTTGATTCAGGGTCAACTCGAAGGTGCCACGCTCGTTGAGATTTTCCTTGATGGACAGGAGCTCAACTTCCGCCCGGCCGGCATCGAGACCACGGACGACGCGCTGCTTATCCACTGAGTAGCCACAAAGAAGCACAAAAGGCCGGTCTTATTTGGAATTTCTTCCTCTGCGTAAACTCTGCGTTCCTCTGCGCCTTCTGCGGTAAACAGGTTCCGCGCACATTCACCGCAGAGGAACGCAGAGTTTACGCAGAGAAGATCTTCAAATTCAGGCACCACCGCCAATCCTTCTGTTTTGGATTTCCCCCTGAATGCCTTATAATGCGCCACTTTGCTATTCAAAAGCTGGCAACGGGGCTCATATGACAGTGAATCAAAGGTGCTGTCTTCGCCCAGTTCAGCAACGAGCGCTTTTGCCTTTATTTTTAGTCTCTGGAATTATTCACTCATAAGCTCCCCGAAGTTTCTGAGGCCCGGTAAGAACTATTGAGGGAATTGGTGCCTATGCACTCATATCGCGCGTTTTGGCTCTTCTTTTTGAGCCTACTAGCTGGAATCACCGCAACCTTAGTAACACCGGCACGCGTTATCGCCCAGCAAACTCAACCACAACGATTAGTCGAAAGCGTTGACATCATCGGCAATCGTCGTCTGCGTAAGGACGACATCCTTTATTACATTCAGACTCGGCCAGGTGACCCCTACAACGTCGAGCAAGTCCAACGTGACTACCAAACACTCCTATCGCTGACTTTCTTCGACAAAACTGCTACTCGTGTGTTGACTGAAAACGGTCCACGCGGCGGCGTCAACATAATCTTCGAAGTCAAAGAGCTGCCGATCATTCGTGATCTCACGTTTGAAGGTCTAAAGAGCGTTCCGGAATCGGACGTGCTGAAGGCGTTTCGCGAGCGGCGCGTCGGCGTGTCGAAGGAAAGCATTTACGATCCGGTGAAGGTCCTTAACGCGAGGCGAGTGATCAAGGAGCTGCTCGCCGCCGGCGGACACCCGAACGCAACCGTCGATGAAAAAACCGAAGAAGTCTCAGCCACATCTCTGGCGATCACGTTTGTAGTTCACGAGGGCGACCGCGTTCGCGTAGTTGATATTCAGTTTGAAGGCAACACGGTGTTCAGCGACGGCGCTTTGCGTGGCGCCATGAAGTACGTCAAGGAGGCAGGCCTGATCTCGCGTTTCAAGGGCGCTGACATACTCAATCGCGAGAAACTGGACGTTGACCTGCGGCTGGTAGACAACTACATGCGTTCGAAGGGCTATCTTCAGGCGCGCCACGGCGAGCCGCGCATCGAGAGTGTGGGCCAGCGCCGCACCGGTTTCCCGATTCTGCCGTTGCCGTTTTTATCCTCTGTCGATGAAGGACTGCGCGTGACTGTCCCCATCGTGGAAGGAAAGGTTTACCGTCTCGGGGAGTTCAAGGTCGAGGGCAACTCGATCTTCTCCGAAGCGCAGATAAGATCGGTAATCGGTCTCAACAAGGGCGATATCGCCGATGGCGAGAAGGTGAGTAAGGGCCTGTTTGAGAACCTGAAGAAGTTTTACGGCCAGCAGGGATTCATCGAATACACTGCGGAGCCGGTGCCGACCTTCAAAGACAATCCGCAGAATCCCAACGAAGGCATAGTTGATTTCACCGTCACAATCGACGAAGGAAAACAGTTTACGTTGCGCCGTTTGGAGTTCGTCGGCAATACGTTCACACGCGACAACGTGCTGCGTCGTGAAGTGCTCATCAACGANGGCGACATCTATAACGACGTCTATTGGGAGTATTCAGTCGTCAAGNTGAACCAGCTTGGTTACTTCAATCCCATCGATAAAGACAAAGACGTNGANCGCCGCACAAACGATGAAGAGGCCACCGTCGATCTTTCGTTGAAAGTGAGCGAGCGCGGGCGCCAGCAGATCTCTTTCAACGGTGGTATCTCCGGTATCGGTGGTTCGTTCTTCGGTCTGGAATACTCGACGAACAACCTGCTCGGCCGCGGCGAAGTGCTTTCGTTCAATCTCGCGGCAGGGAATCGCCAGCGCTCGTTCCAATTTTCGTTTACAGAGCCCTACATCAGGGACAGACCGATCAGCGCCGGATTCTCCATATTCGCTTTCTCGCAGAAGTTTTTTGGCGAAGGGACGTTCCTGTCGCAAAACGTCACTGCGCAGCAAGACCTGCTGAACTCTCAGTTCAATTTCAACGACATCAACGAAGAGAACCTCTTCACGCGCGACTCTTACGGTGGCTCGATCTTTGTCAGCGCGCCGCTTTCGGAGTTCTATCGCAAGCGAAGGTTTACACAGTTTTCGCGCATCGGCGCTTCGTATCAACTATCGCTTTCGAGTGTGAAAGACCCAGCGGCGAACTCTGATCCAAACAACCCTACAACGTTCATCCCGGTCGTCTACAGGCAGCCCAATATTTTGACGAGCCGCGGCACGTTGACTTTCTCTTACGATACGCGCAATGCGAGTGTCGATCCTACCAAGGGCCGCGAGCTGTCGATGGCCGTCGCGGTCGCGGGATTGGGTGGCGACGTACGCACGTATCAGCCAACTCTTTCCTATACACAGTTCTTCCCAGTGCGACGCAAGAGGTCGGAACATCCTGAAGTGTTCGGCTTCCGGATCATCGCTGGAACAGTTGGTAGCTTTGCGACGAGTTCGAAAGTACGCAATGCAAACTCACTCGCATTTGTCGATGGCGTTCCGATCTTCGAGCGGTTCTTCCTCGGCGACGAGTTTACGATTCGTGGTTACAACGTTCGATCGATCAGTCCGATCGCGCCCGTTGACACGTTCATTACTACACAGAACGTCAAGTTTGCGGAGAACGGAAGCGGGGCACCGATCGAGGTGACGGGACTGCCGGCGTCCGCCGCCAACCTCGGTGTGTTTACAGGAGCCTCCGGCAGCAATATCGCACAATTGCCGCGATCATTTACGTCCGTTGGTGGTGACACGCAGATACTGGGAAACTTTGAGTATCGCATTCCAATTATCAGCGACACGGTCAGTCTCGCGGCATTCGCCGATATCGGCACCGCTTTTAATCTGCGGACCAAGAACGACCAGTCGTTCTCGAGTGCGTTTCTTCCCGACCAGCCGTTTTTGCAAACAGTGGGTCTGATTCCATGTCCACGGTTTACCAGGAATGGAGTAACTCCGAACGTGCCGGTCACTTTGAGTTCGCTGGCGATTTGCAAAGACCCGACCCTGGCGGCCCACCCGGTATTTCTGTCGCTCGTCGCGCGCGACAATCGCATAGTCAGCCAGGCCGAACTCGATCAGGCGCAAACTGGACCCGTAAACCCGCTGACCCTGCTGCCTTCTGGATTTGAGCCGGTCTTCCTTCGCGGCGATGCTCAAACCAACAGTGTGGTGAAGCTGTCGCAGAGTTTGTTTTCCGGTTTTGGCGACTATCGATCCAGTCTCGGAATGGAAGTGAGGGTCCAGGTCCCCGTCATCAATGTACCTTTTCGTTTAATCTTTGCGTATAATCCAAACGCGCGGCCGAACCAATTCATTGACGGGTTTCCGTTCTTCTTTAACGAAAAAAAGAAAGTCATTCGCTTTAGTGTCGGGCGCACCTTTTAATCGCCTGAGCCAACCAATGGCGGCTGGACGAACAACTAAAGGGTTTGTCCAATCGACCTCAACGTAAGGAGTAACACAAGAAAGTCATGAAGATAGCTCGTTTTTTCGCTGCGGTTGCCTTGTTGACGGCTGCTGCATTTTGCGTCTCAGCACAACAGAGGCCGGCAGGCACACCCGCGGCTGCGGCTCCGCAGACCAACGTGGCCGTGCCGGACAGTAAGATGGCCATGATCTATTCGGACATGTTTTTGGATCCGAAAACGGGCATTGCCAGGTTCAATAGCCTGCTCAACACACTCAATCGAGAGTTTCAGCCGCGGCAGGCCGAGTTACAAGGTTTGCAGACAAAAATCAACACCTTGACCAAAGAGATCGACGACACACAGAATGTCGCCGACCCAAATGCGCTCCGGACGAAAAGAGAGCAGCTCGCCCAGATGCAGACTGATTTCAAACGCAAGGGTGAGGACGCCGAAGCCGCTTACGCAAAACGGCGGCAGGAGATTTTCACTCCGCTCCAGCAGGACATCGGCAAAGCCCTCGAAGTTTTTGCGAAGGCGCGTGGCATCACGGTGATCGTCGATGGCAGCCAGGTGCCGGTGGTTTATGCCGCCGACAGCATCGATATCACGCGGGCGTTCATTAACGATTTCAACAGCAAGAACCCTGCGACTGCCGCCGTGACGCAACCGTAGTCGATGGATCGCCGTCAGCTTCTTGTTAAATAGGTCCTATACGTCCTATAGGACCTATACGACTTATTAAAATCATGATTAGACATTACCTGCTTCCAATCTGCGCTGTGATGGTCGTGGCAATTGCCTCGTCCGTCAGCGCACAACGACCGGCAGCAACCCCGACACCAGGCGCTGCCCGGCCAACCCCGACGCCCAGTGCTGCCCGGCCAACCCCGGCGCCCAGTGCTGCCCGGCCAACCCCGGCGCCATCGACACCGGCGGCTGATACTTCCGTCGCGCTGCCAACCAGCAAGATGGCGGTGATCTATACTGACTTGTTTCTGGACCAAAAGACCGGTATCGCCAAGTTCAACAGCGTGGTCAACAAACTAAACGGCGAATTCCAGAAGCTCAAAGACGAGATCAACGGTATGCAGACCCGGGCACAGGCGCTCGACGCTGAAGTCACCAAGCTGCGTGATGCGCCGGCTGGCACGCCCATCGATCAAAAATCGTTGCAAACCAAGATCGATCAGCTCGAGCAGATGAAAAAAGACATTCAACGCAAGAGTGAAGATGCGCAGGCCGCGTACAATCGCCGCCGCCAGGAACTCTTCACGCCATTGCAGGAAGAGATTGGTCGAGCGCTTGAAGCTTTTGCGAAGGCCCGTGGGATCAATGTGATTATCGATGCGGCTCAAGTGCCTTTGCTGTACGCCGCCGACAGCATCGACATCACCCGCGCATTCATCGCAGACTTCAACAGTAAGAACCCGGTCACCGCAGCCACCACTACGCCGCCCGAATAATTTCATTGCCGATTGCCGATTGCCAATTGCCGATTTGAACAATTGGCAATCGGCAATTGACAATCGGCAATTCGTTTATGGAAACAGTCCTCGATTCACAGGCGATCCAAAAGCTTCTGCCGCATCGCTATCCGTTCCTCCTCGTCGATCGCATCGTAGAGCTCGTCCCCCGCGAAAGAATCGTTGGCATAAAGCAGGTCAGTATTAACGAGCCTTTTTTTCAGGGCCACTTTCCCGGCGCGCCCGTGATGCCCGGCGTGCTTGTGGTCGAAGCCCTCGCCCAGGTCGGCGCCGTGCTGGCCTTGCGCGAGATTGAAGATCGAGATCAGAAACTCGTCCTGTTTACCGGCATCAAGGAAGCGCGTTTTCGACGTCCGGTTGTTCCGGGCGATACGTTGGTTTTGGAAGTCACCGCCTTGCGCATCGGCTCGCGCGTGCAGCGCATGCGTGGCGAAGCGAAGGTCGAGGGCCAGTTGGCCGCCGACGCCGAGATCATGAGTATCGTCGCGCCCAGAGAATAGAAAACCATCCACAGATTGCACAGATTCCGCAGACTGTATGTAATCTGTGAAATCTGTGTAATCTGTGGATGGGTTTGTTAATCATGTCCGCAGCCACGCATCCCACCACCATTCATACCACCGCGGTGCTGAGCCCGACCGCGCGGGTTGGCTATAACTGTTTTATCGGACCCTATTGCATCGTTGGTGATGAGGTTGAGCTGGGCGACGGCGTACGTCTTGAATCTCATTGCGTGATCGATGGGCGCACCACAATCGGCGCCGGCACACACGTCTTCCCATTTGTCTCGATCGGTCTGGCCTCGCAGGACTTGAAGTACAAGGGTGAACCCTCAGAAACGCGCATCGGCGAGCGAAACAAGATACGCGAGTTCGTTACGATTCACCGCGGCACTGCCGGCGGCGGGATGCTCACCAAAACGGGCAACGACTGCCTCATCATGGCCCAGGCCCATATCGCGCACGACTGCATCATCGGCGACGGCGTAATCATGGCTAATGCCGCCACACTCGCGGGACACGTCGTGATTGAAGACCGTGCGAACATCGGCGCTTATTCCGGCGTGCATCAGTTTTGTCGCGTCGGTAAAGAAGCTTACGTCGGCGGCTATTCGGTGGTAGTCAAAGATGCGCTTCCTTTCGCTCTGACGGTTGGCAATCACGCAAAGTGTTATGGACTGAACATCACCGGGATGAAACGTCGCGGGTATTCACGCGCGACAATCGACGCGCTTCATCACGCGTTCCACCTGCTACTTTCCGCAAAACTCAACACCACTCAGGCAGTCGAACGTATCAAGCAGGAGATCGACAACTCTCCCGAAGTCTCTGATCTGGTCCGCTTCATCGAAACCTCTAATCGCGGCGTCACGAAATGAAATTCGGATTGATCGCGGGTAACGGCAAGTTTCCCTTCATGGTCGTAGAAGGCGCGCGTCGATCAGGTGTACCACTGGTCGTCGCAGCGATCCGCGAGGAGACTGATCCTGAGATGGACCAGCGAGCGGAGCGCGTGAAGTGGGTGGGCATCGGCCAGCTCGGACGAATGATACGTTTCTTTAAAGAAGAAGGTGTGGAGAAGGCCATCATGGCGGGGCAAGTGAAGCACGTTCAAATCTTCAGCCGCGCCGTGCCCGACGCGCGAATGCTGAAAGTGCTTTTGAAACTGCCACGCCGGAATACCGACGCCTTAATCGGCGCGATCGCTTCTGAGTTGCAAAGCGAAGGTATTGAACTGGTTGATTCGACTTGTTTTTTGCAGGACTCGCTGCCCAAGATCGGCACCGTCACACGACGCGAGCCGAGCAAGCATGAACGAGAAGACATTGAATACGGTCTGGAGATCGCGCGTGAGATCGCGCGCCTCGACCTGGGTCAAACGATTGTGGTGCGCGGCAAAGCATGCGTGGCGATTGAAGCTATGGAAGGCACGGATGAGACGATTAAGCGCGCGGGACTGTTGGTTGATGGACGGCTTACGGTGGTGAAGGTGGCGAAGCCGAATCAGGATATGCGTTTCGACGTCCCGGTTGTTGGTGTGCCGACGATTGAAGCGATGGTGGAAGCGGGGGCGACGTGCCTGTGCATCACCGCGGGGAAGACGTTGATGTTCGATCGTGATGAGATGATCCGGGCCGCAGATAAGAACAAGATCGCAATTTTAGCCGCGGATTACACGGATCGATCCGTGTAATCCGTGGTTAAATTAGTTTCCCGGCGAAACGGCTTCGGCGGTTTGTGTGGCTTTCGGATCGTATGGCGAGGCCAGATATTTCTTCGCGATTGCCTGAGCATTGTCGTAGTCAATCCCAGACTGCACCGCTTTGTTGTATTCCGCTACCGCACGATTACGCTCGCCTTTCGCATCGTACGCATTGCCACGTTTGATGTGGGCCCATGCTTCGATCCACGAAGGTTTCAAATTCCCGATCAGCGAGGCTTCCAGATTGTCGAGCGCCTGTTGCCAGTTGCGCTGTTCCAGGTATAACAGTCCTAGATTGTAGTAGACCCACGAATTGGAACGGTCCAGCTTCAGCGCCGCCTCAAACTGCTGTTGCGCTTCCGCGTAAATCCCTTCCTTCATCTGCTCGATCCCGCGGCGTGCGATAATCGAAACGCGCAGATCGTCTGACATGCGCAGGATCTTGTTGTTTGGATCTACGACCACTTCGATCGGCTGTCCATTCGATTCGAAGTCGAAATCTTCGCTGCGGCCTTCGATACGCACCGTCTTCGTCTGATTGTCGCCCTCGGCTCGTAACAGCAAGTCCACCGGCATGCGCAGCGATTCGAGGTTCTGTTTCACTGTACCGCGCGTGCGGAACTTGCCCTCGCGCGTGCGAATGATCTGATAATCGACGGTAAACTCCGGTACGCCGGTTCCTTCCACCCACTGCGCGAAGAAGTAGCGCAGGTTCTCCTGCGAGATCTTATCCGCGAGTTTTTCGAAGTCGTCTATCGACGCATTCTTGCCTTTGTAGGTTTCGAGGAAGGTCGCGAGCAGTCGGTCGAAGTTTTCTCGTCCAATCGTCTCGCGCAGCATACGGAAGATCATCGAGCCCTTGTAAAAGACGATCGACTGGTATGCGGCTGACTGGTCGTCGAGCGCGCTGGGCGCACGAGCGATCGACGCTGTTTGTTCGAAGGTGAGTGCTCGTTCCTGTTGCTCGCGTTGCGCTGCGTCGAGCCCGCCTGCACTCAACGTGCTTTCGCGAAACGCAAATGCACTCCATTCGGCGAGTCCCTGCGACAGCCATGCATCGTCAAACGACTTAAGACCGACGCTCTGGCCCCACCACTGGTAAGCAATCTCTCTTTCAATCTTCTCTTCCGGCACCGGCCGCGTCGTATCGAACATCTTGCTCGACAGGAAAATCATTCCCGGGCCGGAGTAAGTGTCTAAACTCTCATCATCGATCTGCACGACGACGAGCCGGTTGCCGAAGAGCGGCACGCCGTATTTTTTCGTATAAAACTCAAGCACGCGACCGGTTAACTCAGCATACGCTTCGAGCCGTTTTTCGCTGCCCGGCATGGCGTAAAGCTGAAGGTCGTAATTGCTGTAGCGGAGATTTCTGTTTATGTATTGCCCGGCGGCGAAGTTTCCGATCAGCACCGGCTGGCGATGCACGAAGTGATAACGAACGGCGCCTTCTTTCGGCGACGGTTGCGCAACAATCGCGTCGTCGCTGGTGCCGGCGACCTGTAATCCTGAAGGCACGATAAACGTAATATCCGATGTTGCGCGATCCGCCGCGTAATCATGGAACGGAAACCAGCGAGACGCATACATCAGGTAAGAACCTTCAGTGCCGACGTAGGCCAATCGCTTGGTGGCCAACGGTCCGCCTTCCGGAGACACGAGCGCGCCGCTCCAACGAATCCTCAACGTGACGGGCTGATTTGCCGGAACGACCTGGCCTAGGTCGATGCGCACGCTGGGTCCGAGCGAGCCGACACCGACCGCATCCTGAACATACCCGGTCAACGGCTTGCCGTCTTTCTCGATGCTTTCCACTTTTAGTGAGCCGTTGAGCTCGAAAACCACCGAACGCGTTGCATCCAACGGCACAAACGTTACATCGGCGCCGGCGCGAAGGAGGTGTTGATCCGGAATGATTTGAGCTTCGATGCGGTAATGGGTGACGTCAAAACGGCTGGCGGCTTGCTGAGGCGCGGGCTGCTGCGACCTTACCGAGAGGGCCAGCGTCAGCACGGCAAAAAGCGTGAGAACGCTGGGCAGAATGAGCTTTATTCTTCTTGTCATGGCTTTATTGCAAATGATTATACAGTCGAGGACTTTGGATGGTAAGAACGCGGAGTCGGTTGGCTAACTGAAATCCGCAGATACACGGATTACACAAAAATGCGTGAAATCTGTGTGATCTGTGGACTTGACACTGCACTCTCCAGCGCATAGGTTAACAGTGGAAAACCTTCATTACATGCATCATTTACAGCTAAAGGAGTTTGAGTCATGAGACGCGTGTCTAGATTTTTGTCCCCACTGTTTGTCTGCGCGCTCGCAGTTCTCTGCGCCCAGGCACAGGGTCCTCGCAACGTGCGAGTCGATTTCAAGGAGACCACGTTAAAGAACGGCCTGCACGTGATCACTGTTGAGGATCATTCAGCGCCCGTGGTAGCAATTTCGATAACTTACAACGTCGGTTCACGTAACGAACGCCAGGGCCGCACCGGCTTTGCGCACCTCTTCGAACACATGATGTTCAAGGGGTCCGAGAACGTTGGCTCGGGTGAACACTTCCTGCTCGTCTTTAACAACGGCGGCAACATGAATGGCACCACCAACGAGGATCGCACCAACTATTTTGAGGTCCTGCCGGCAAACCAACTTGACCTGATCCTCTTCCTCGAGTCGGATCGCATGAAGAGTCTGGCGATCACCAAAGAGAACCTCGACAACCAGCGCAACGCGGTCCAGGAAGAACGGCGGCTGGGTGTCGATAACGAGGCGTACGGCAAGAGTGAGGAATTGCAGCAGGGATTGATCTACGACAACTTCGCTTACAAGCATACGACGATCGGCTCAATGGAAGATCTGAATGCGGCGAGTGTCGAAGACGTCTCCGCCTTCTTCAAACTGTATTACGCGCCAAACAACGCGGTGCTCACTTTGGTCGGCGACTTCAAGACCGACGAGGCGCTCGCGAAGATTCGCAGCAGCTTCGAGAGTATTCCACGTCAACCCGATCCGCCGTCCGTTGACATGACTGAGCCGCAGCAGAAAGCAGAACGGCGCGCTACTGTTGACGATGTGCTGGCACGCGCGCCACGCGTCGATCTCGCATACAAAGCTGTTCCCGGCAACACGGCTGATTTCTACGCGCTCCAGGTATTATCGGCAGTGCTGCAAAGCGGACAGAGCTCACGTCTTTACCAGAAGCTTGTGAAAGAGAAAGAGATGGTTACGAACGTTGGCGGCTTCATGGATGAGAAGCGCGGCGTCGGCGCCTTCTACTCCAATGCCACTCTGAGACCAGGCGTCAAGACGGAAGATGTTGAAAAGGTGATCTACGACGAGATCGAGCGGCTGAAGAAAGAGCCCATCGCCGATTGGGAACTTCAGAAAGCAAAGAACACCACGCGGCGAAATTTGATCAATGGCCTGCAAAGCTCACTCTCTCGCGCCGTCATCATTGGCCAGTACACGGTCTATTACAACGACCCGAACCTGATCAATACGCGACTCGATAAAGTCGCCGCGGTGACGAAGGAAGATGTGCAGCGTGTTGCGAACAAGTATCTAGCCGATACAAATCGCACCGTTGTAATCACCATGCCGAAGGCAAAGACCCAGCCCGCAACCGGCGCGACGGGACAGTAAAGGAGTTACAGCAATGAGAATCATGAAGAACAGAAACGTTATCCTCGCACTGATGCTGATCGCGCTCGTCTCGTCTTTGGCTTTGGGCCAGGGCGGAGCGCCGGCCCAGCAACAAACCACTAAGGGCGCCGTCGTCAAAGGCAAAGCGCCCGTCAACAAGGAAGTCTTGAAAGTAAAACTTCCGCGCGCTGAAGAAGCCACGCTGAAAAATGGTTTACAGGTGGTGTTGCTTCCGTCACACAAGTTACCCACTTTCAACATGCAGATGGTGGTGATGAGTGGCGGTCTTTCTGACAAGCCTGACTATCGTGGTCTGGCAAACTTCACCGCGAGCTTGCTGCGTGAAGGAACAACCAAGCGCTCCAGCAAAGAGATCGCCGAACAGGTTGATGCGCTCGGCGCAACGTTGACAGCAAACTCAGGCCTGTCGTCGTTGACCAGCACTGTCAGCGCCAGTGGCCTGGTTGAAAATTTCGACCCGGCACTCGATCTATTCGCGGACGTCATCAGAAACCCGACCTTCCCGCAGGCTGAGGTCGATAAATACAAAACACGCACCCTGGCCCAGCTTCAGTTTCAACGATCGATTCCGCAGTTTCTCGCGGCGGAACAATTCAACCGCGCCATCTACGGCACGAGCCACCCAGCGTCGTTGATAGCGCCGCCCGCGGAGTCGATCAAAAAGTTGACGAGCAAAGATCTCGCCGACTTCCACTCAACCTACTATCGTCCCAACAATGCCATTCTCGCGATCGTTGGCGACGTGACGATGAAAGAGATCCTGCCGAAGCTCGAGAAGGCATTTGGCGACTGGCAGAAAGGCGACGTTCCGGCGACGACGATTCCACCTGCTCCCGCGCAAGCCGAGTCGCGAATTTATTTGATCGATCGGCCGGGTTCGGTGCAGACGGTGTTGCAACTCGGCACACTCGGCATCGAGCGAACCAGTCCTGATTACTTCGCAGTGTTGCTGGCAGACCGCGTTCTCGGTGGTGGACCATCAGGCCGGCTCTTCCTGAATCTGCGCGAAGACAAGGGTTACACGTACGGCGCCTACAGCAACTTCGGTGGTTCGAAGTTCAGGGGTACGTGGATCTCGAGTTCGGAAGTCAGGACTGACGTTACGGAAGGCGCGATGAAAGAGTTTATGTATGAGCTCAATCGCATACGTACCGAGCCCGTTTCGACTGAAGAGCTGGAGAATGCGAAGCGCGCGATTATCGGCAGCTTTGCCCTATCGCTCGAGCAGCCGGCAACTCTGCTGCAAAACATCATCACGCAGAAGATCTACAACCTGCCGGCGGATTACTGGGACACGTACCCGCAGAAGGTTTCGGCGATCACTGTCGCAGACGTGCAGAAGGCCGCGCAGAAGTATATCGACATGGGCCACTTGCAGGTCGTTGCGGTAGGTGATGCGGCGAAGGCCCGCGAGATCCTGGCGAAGTATGGGAAAGTTGAGCTGTACGACGCTGAAGGAAAACCGGTCGCAACTCCTCCGGGACAATAATAAATAACCACGGATTTACACGGAAAACACGGATCAGAAATGCTCTTTCTGATCCGTGTTTTTCCGTGTAAATCCGTGACTAAGGTTTCGTTCCTACGAACTCGATGTCTCGTTGATCCTCATATAAGCCGGGAAAGGCACGATCCATCGGAGCGAAGGTGTAACCGTCCTTTGATGGGATCACTCGATACGCTTTCTGCGACGGCGCCACCGTGAACGAGTAATTACCTTCGTTATCCGTCGTCGATGCCAGCACTGTTCCTGAAGGACTAATCAACACAACCACCACGTTCGCGAGTCCCACCTTATTCGAATCGACAACACGTCCGGTGATTTTCACGTTGGACCGCAAGCGCGACGCTACGTTCTTGAGATCCGCCTCGGACATCGGCTGAGAGGAAGCAGGAGCAGGTGAAGGATCGGGAGCCGGAGCCATTTCTGGCTTCGGAGTTTCCGTAGGAGTAGGAGTAGGCGCAGGCGAAGGATCAGGAGCAGGGGCGGTTTCCGGCTTGGCAGCTTCTGACTTCGGAGTTTCTGCAGGAGCAGGTTCCGGAGAAGTGACCGTCGCTGACGTATTGCTGCTTGCTGCGCCGAGCTGTTCATCCAGCCCATCGAGCGAACCCTTCACACTCCGATACAGTTGTTCGATCACGGAACGACGAACAGAATCAGCGGGTGCTCCGTGATAGCTCTTGATGTAAGCCTCAAGTGCCTGCTCCTTCTGTCCCGATTGCTCGAGGGCCACGCCCAAATGCCAGAGTGCCGTGCGCCACGCGGGAGTCTCGATGGGCAGTACCGCCGATGCCTGCTTGAGATGAGTGATCGCTTCCGGATACTTTTCCTGATTGAACAGTGCCCACCCGTGCAGATCTTCAATGCGGCCGTTCAGAATGTTTGCCAGTACGTCGTGCGGCGCGTCCGCAACGTCCGGCACGCTCCCCGCAGCGATTGCGCGAGCACGCAGGTCCCTGAATTCATCGGCTTGCACGGCGATCGTAAGCACCGGAACTTTGAGCGCTTCGTCCGAAGCTTTTCTCGCCTCGGCGATTAGATCCAGCGCGGTTGATACGCCGACGCCGTTTCGGAGCAAGCGACTTGCTGCGTACAGTTGGCGGAAAGCACGCATACTGTCAGTTCCCGCTGCAAAATCCTGCGCCGCTGCAACCACATCAGATTCGTTGATCTTCTGGCCGTCAGTTGCCGGCGTAATGGCGGTGTTGAAAGCAAGCAGCGCTTTCAGGGTTTTTGCATTTGCGGCGGTGTCCGCGGCAGTTGACTGGTAAATTCCGGCTCGTCGTTCGGGTGCCAGAAGTTCGATAAAACCCGGCTCACTGGCCGGCACGTGTCCCGCGAGATACGTCTGAACCTGTCCGTCTTTTATCGTGAACGACTCGCGCAAGACCTCGGCGGCTTCATCGTAAAGTCCCATCGACGACAAAACGTTCGCGAGCTCATAAGTGAGTGTCGGAAATTTTCCGTACTGTCGCGCGTAGCGCATTGCCCGCTCCGCATCCAGCGGTCGTTTCAAACTGAGCAACGAACGGACGAGCGCGATCTGCGCCCACGTATAACGTGGCTCAATCTCAGTCGCTTTGCGAGCGAGATCGAAAGCCTTGTCGTTGTTATCGTGCGCGGCCAACCAGTACGCCGCGCCCGCAAGCAATGGCAGATTGCGTGGCTCGTCAGCCAACGCCGCATCGAGAGCGCTGTTTGCTTCGTCGTTGCGACCGAGCTCAAAGAGTGAGATCACTTTGCCGGCTTGTGCCGCTTTGTCTTTTGGATCGGCGGCGAGTTGCTCCTTGTAGAGAGCGAGCGCTTCCTCAGTCTTGCCTGAGGCGCGATAGAGATCGGCGAGACTGCCGCGAGAGACTTTCGACGCCGGATCGAGTTCGAGAGTGCGCTTGTATTCCGCAATAGCTTCGTCGAGGCGCAAAGAAATGTGCAGTCCGACTGCCAGAATGCGATGCGCTTCGGCAAGGTCGGGCGCAAGCTTGATTGCGCTTTTGGCGAGGCGCACTGTGTCACTCCCTTGCTCGATCCCGAGATAAAAACCGGCAACGGCAAGCAGCCGTTTCGGATCCGTTCCAAACTTGGCTTCGACGTTCTGCGCGGCTTTGAATGCCGCCTCTCGCTCCCCGCGCAAATAAAGGTTCATTGGGATCTGCGAAATCACTCCCGAGAACAGTTGGTCGGAGATCGTGACGTCAGCCTCGTCGATTGCGCTCATCAACTGTTCGATTCCACCGGCTATGTCGGCGTTTTTTAACTTCTGATCGCCGAGTGCCGCATGAGTGCTTATCAGTAGTTCAGTGGCGCGTGTTCGTGATTTGGAGTCGGGATGAGTGTCGAGCCACTCTTTCAATTTGACGGCGCGTTTGTCGAGCGGGAGGGTGAGTGTCAGTTCCACTTCTTCCGATTCGTCGGCGTCTTCTTCCGCGATCTGCGCCGCAGTTTTCTTTCTGGCCGGAGGCTTTACTCTTGTCGTCGCGCTCGCTTTCAGAGGTGTCGTGTTTGACGGTTCAGTCTTTGGCGATTCAACGGGGAGGGCTTCTGTCTTTGGTGACTCAGCAGGTGTTGGTTCCACCTTCGGTGAGTCTGAGGGACTTGGTTCCGCAGTCGGAGTTTCTGTTGGCGTCGGATTAGGATTTTCTGCGGGAGGAGTCTGCTCTGGTTTAGCAACATCCGCTACTGTGCGCGGACGTGTCTTCTGCTCGTCTTTGGCACTGACTAGAATAGTTTGCGGCGAATCAGGATTGTTAACTGCCACTGCCGATCCATCGAGGTCCGCGACGTTAAAACCGATCTTCTCAGCGAGTGCACTCGCGAAAACGTGAACACCGCTATCAATCGCCTCCGCGAAACGACCATCATCCAACGGTGCTCGCATGCGATAAGCCATTTCACCCAACACGCCATCCGGCAATGCCGCTTGTGCGGTTCGACTGAACTGCGTGAATGAACTCTTTGAGGCTGTTGACACAACCAGCAACAGACTCTTACCGCGCGTTGTCTTTGCGCCGATGTTCCAATCGCGTGCAAGCCGTTGTGAGAAGACCGAGATATCATCAGGACTATCTACCGTCGCCACGTACAATTCGATTTTGCTTTTTTCTTTGAGGTTCTGGAGAAGGGTTTCAAGCCGGCTCTTCGTTTGAGCGTCGATAACTCCGGCAAAATCGCTGACGTGACTCGCCGGCGCAGGCAGTTTGCCCGACTGCGCAAGAGGGTTTACGCTAATCAGCAGAAACAAACCAACCGCTGGAAAAAACGCCAACAGGCGCCGTAAGACTCGAGCTGATGGGGTCATGTTGATAGGTTCCGCATCTGGGATTGTGGGGGGACGAATCGGCGCTCATGATACCATCGGCAGCCGATATGAGCGAACTAGATGAAGCTTGGGCAGCGGCTTTGTCCGAAGCCGAACACAGAGCACGCCTCGCGGGCCGCAAGGACGTGCTCGAGTATCTATCGCTCAAGAATTCCAACGATCTGCTGCGCAAGGCCGGCATCGATTGGTTGATTGCCGGATTCACGAAGCTTGCAGGCGACGCGAATCGCGCCGGCGCGAGCATTCAGATATCGAAGAAGGAAGACCATCGTTTTCCTGCCGGGTCCTCGACGATGGTCGGACCTCTCCTCACACTCAGCAACGGCGTCCGGACGTTGTACGTTGAGGCTGGCTGGCCACGCGTGCCGCGCGATGGATTCGTGCGTGGCGGTGGGTTAGCGTGCGCGAACATTCGTCATTTAGGGATTCGTCAGGCTGGAGAAGAGTTGTTGTTGACTAAGACAAAAAGCGGAGCGCCGGCCTGGAACTCTGTTTCGAATAAAAGCTTCTCGCTACGTGAGTCAGACATGCGCCACCACATCGACATCCTCCTCGATCGGTACCGCTGAGCAGTTTTTTCTCCCGCAAAGGCGCAAAGGCGCAAAGGAAGACGCTGAGTTCAGGTTCGCGTCTGTCTTTGCGCCTTTGCGCCTTTGCGGGAGAAACGATTTCCGTCAATCGCTGCACGTTTTCGCGTCTCCCAGTAGTCATTTCCGCCTATTTTTGTGGCTTCACCAAAAGGCACGGCAGTTGCCAAACGTCTGTCAGGATCGAAGTGATACCTGAGGAGACAGAAGAAATGACGAACCGACACACACTGAAGTTTTCAATTTTCGCCGCGGCGATATTGGCGCTCAGCTTGCCCGCCGCAGCCGCCGCCCAGTGGGGAGGCTATCCCCAGGATCGTTATCCCGATAATCGCGGTTACGGACGCAACGACGACCGCGGACTCCGCGATTCCGTACATAGATTAGATAGTTTAGCGAAAGACTTTGAGCGCGACATGGATCGCGCCCTCGATCGCAGCCGGGTCAATGGCTCGCGCCAGGAAGATCGAATTAACGACGAAGTCCATCAGTTTCGTAGCGCCGTCGGCAATTTGAAATCGAGAGTTGGCAACGGCCGCGATCTGAACCGGAGTGCTGATGAAGCTCGACGCGTGCTGGAAGAAGGCCAACAAGTAGACCGCGTTGCTCGTCCGCGTTGGTTTGACAGCAGGCTTGCGTCAGAGTGGTCGCAGATCCAACAGGAGCTACGCTACATCAGCGACGTCTACGGTTATCGATACAACGGTGGTTACGGTCGTGATGACGACTGGCGTCGAAATGATCGAAACAATCGCAACAACAATCGAAACAATGATTGGTGGAGACGAATTCCATTCCCTCGGTACTAACCCGCGCGCTTGATATCCGCTTGTAATCTGCCGGTCTACCCCTTCTAAAGGCCTCGGCTCTCGCCGGGGCCTTGTTCTTTAGACAGGATTTCCATGATTAACAGGATGGTCTAAATCCTGTGAATTATGTTAATGCTGTCTAATATGACTGGGACTCTGTATCTGGTAGCGACCCCAATCGGCAATCTTGGTGACATCACGCATCGCGCTCTTCAGATCCTGAAAGACGTCGCTCTGATCGCTTGCGAAGACACCCGGCACACACGCAAGTTGCTCCAGCACTACGGCATCGATACGAAGACCATCAGTTATCACGAACACAACGAACAGCAACGCGCTGCCGAGCTCATCTATCTATTGAAACAGGGAAGCGATGTCGCCGTTGTTTCCGACGCCGGTACGCCGTCTATCAGCGATCCTGGGTTTCGTCTCGTTCGTGCGGCGATTGAAAATGAAGTACCGGTGGTTCCGGTGCCTGGTCCAAGTGCGCTGATCTCAGCGTTGATTGCAGCGGGTCTGCCAACGGATGAATTCTTCTTCGCGGGTTTTCTGCCATCACGTTCGAACGCGCGGCGCGCCCGGCTCACTGATTTACGAGCAGTGCCAGGCACCTTGATTTTTTATGAAGCGCCTCACCGGTTGGCAACAACGCTAACAGACGCTCTCGAGATTCTCGGCGAGCGTGAAGCCGTAGTAGCGAGAGAGTTGACCAAGCTACACGAGGAGATCAGGCGTGGTCGTTTGAGCGATCTCGCCGCGCATTATGCGAGCCGTGAAAACGCGCGCGGTGAGATTGTTGTGCTCATCGATCGAAATGTCATCGGCGAGGCAATCGCTCCGAACCAAAGCATCGTCGCGTTAGTCGATCGATACGAGCAGGAAGGGCTGGACCATCGCGCAGCGTTGAAAAAAGCGGCGCGCGAACTGCAGCTCTCACGCGCCGAAGCTTACCGCAAGTTAATTGCCGAACGAGGCGGTTCCTAATTTAGGGTGGTGGATATCTGCATTGGCACAGGCTTATCGACCTTCAACCTGGCCGGACGGTTCGCAATTTCCCATAGGGTCATGTAGATCGTGCGCGTGACCTTTTCCATCTTCTGGTAATCGATCTTATCCGCGGTGTCACCCGGACGATGGTAGTCTTCGTGATCGCCGTCAAAGAAGAAGATGATCGGGATTCCCTTGCGCGCGTAGTTGTAGTGGTCGCTGCGGAAGAAGAAGCGATTCGGATCTTTCGGATCGTCGTAACGCGTGTCGTAGGTGAGGTTCAGGAACGATTTGTTGACGGCATTTACCAGTTCGGCCAATTCGGTACTCATCATTGTCGAGCCAATCAGATAAATCGAGTCAGGCCCGGTTAGCGCATTGTTGCGCGGATTCGTATCGCCTTCTTTCTTGCTTCGTCCAATCATATCGATGTTGAGCTGCGCCACGATCTGATTCAGCGGTACTGTCGGAAATTCGGTGAAGTACCTCGAGCCCCACAATCCTTTCTCCTCACCGCAATGCCAGACAAACAAGATGGAACGTTTCGGACGCGTGGGCGCTTTGGCCAGTGCCTCGGCCATGCTCAACAGTGCTGTCGTGCCTGATCCATCGTCGTCGGCGCCGTTGCAGATCGTGTCGTTACCAACCGGAGGACAACCGGTGCCGACGTGATCGTAGTGTGCGCCGAGAGCGACATACTCAGTCTTCAACGCCGGGTCGCCACCTTCCCAAACTGCGACGACGTTCTGCGTAAAAACCGACTCCGTGTTGTTCGCGATGTTGAGGGTTATCCTTTTCTGCTCGCTTATGAGAAACGGCGCCGGCGGAGTGCTTCCATTAGCAGCGTTGAAAAGCTCGGAAGCCGGCTGTTTCTCGCCCGCAAAGATTACATTGGCCATCTCGGGCGAAATCACAATTGAGGGCAACGTTGAAGTAGTTTGGCCTGAAAACTTCGCAACAACTGTTGAGCCACGCTCCATGAGTCGCGCGCGATTGCGCTGCCAGTTTGCGAGATATTGAAAGTCCGGGACGTAAATTAGACCAACCACGCCTTTGCGGCGGGCGTAATCAACAGGGTTCATGTAGTCTTCGCCCGGTTTGCCGTCGGCGTTGGTGATACCACGCGCGCGTATAGTCGGCGCTCCGAAGATCACTGCTATCTTTCCGGCCGGATCGATGTCCTTGTAGGCGTCGATGTTTTTCGACTTAACAAACCAACCATTCCCTGCGAAAACGAGTTGTCCGCTGACGTTGCCGGATCCGCCGGACGGCAGGTAATCAGTTCCGATCGTCAGTGCTCGTCCGCCGTATTCGACTTTTGTTTGCCCGCTATCGGCGCGAGCGCGTCGCAACTCGATCCGTTGAAAGAAGCTGCCATCGTCTCCGGCCGGCTTGAATCCCCAGCGCGACAGGTTCATCGCCAGAAACTTTGCGGTTGTGTCGAGCCCGCGTGAAGGCGTGTCGCGTCCTTCCATTTCGTCGGAAGCGATGAACGTCAAGTAGTCTCTGAGTTCGTCTGCTGCGATTGTATCGACGGCGCGTTGGACGGTAACGGAGGCGGCAGCCTTTTTCGATCTTTGGGCAGCGTGTTGTGCGTAAGTTGCGGGGAAAGTGGTGACGAGCAGACTCGTCAATACAAGCGCGGTTAAAAATCTTCGCATGAATACTCCAGTTATAACGACTTGATGATCTTTACCACAAAGTCACAAAGACACTAAATGCTTACTAGTGCCTTTGTGTTTTTGTGGTTAGATGTTGGCGGAACCTCTTGCGTTACGCGTGTTGGACTGCTTGCACCAGCCGCGTCAACGTGTCTTTCGCATCGCCGTAGAGCATGCCTGTTACCGGCTTGAAAAACAAAGGGTTCTCAAGACCGGAAAACCCTCTGCCCTGCCCACGCTTCAAGACGACGACCGACTTCGAGCGATCGACTTCCAGAATCGGCATACCTGCGATCGGACTTCCCGGATTGTCTCGTGCATCGGGATTGACGACGTCGTTTGCTCCGATCACGACCGCCACATCCGTTGTCGGAAATTCAGGATTGATCTGCTCGAGTTCGTACAGCGACGAGTAGGGTACGTTCGCTTCGGCGAGCAATACGTTCATGTGTCCGGGCATGCGTCCGGCCACCGGATGGATTCCATATTTGACTGTAACGCCGCGCTTCTCGAGCACGTCGGCGAGTTCGCGCACGGCGTGTTGCGCCTGCGCGGTCGCCAATCCATAACCAGGCACGAAGACGACTTTGTTTGCATAGGCGAGTTGAGTAGCGATGTCGTCCAGGCCAACCTCGCGCATCGAGCCCTGTTGCTCGCCACTGGCTGCCGCTGTCGCCGCACTTCCGAAAGCGCCAAACAAGACGTTGGTCATCGAGCGATTCATCGCGCGGCACATCAGGATCGAGAGTATGAAACCGGAAAAACCATCGAGCGTGCCGGCGATGATCAGGACCTTGTTGGAGAGCACGAATCCAGTCGCCGCTGACGCAAGACCGGCATAAGAATTCAGCAGCGACATTACTACCGGCATGTCTGCCGATCCAATCGGCATCACCAGCAACAGTCCAAACACGAACGCCAAACCGACCATCGTGAAGAACAGCGGCATCGAACCGGGCACTACGACCAGGTAAACAAAGATTCCGATCGTCACTGCGAGCAGGGCCATGTTGAAAATATTCTGGCCCTTGTAAGTCATCGGCGTACCGCGCACGAGGCCTTGAAGCTTTGCGAACGCGAGCAGGCTTCCGGTGGTTGTAAGCGCGCCGAGCATCACTTCGAAACCGAGTGCACTCATCGTGATCGTTTCGAGATGTCCGTTGCTCTTGTAAAACTCCGAGATGCCGACGAGTGCTGCTGCGAAAGCGCCAAACGCGTGCGAGAGCGCGGTCCGTTGCGGCATCGCGGTCATCGGCACCCACACGCCCATCGCGAGTCCGACAACCGAGCCGATCGCAAGGCCCGCGATGATCCAGGTGTAGGTGATTATCTCGTGATGCATCAGCGTGCCGATGATGGCCATCAACATGCCAAACTCGGCGAGATGCATACCGCGCTTCGCGGTTTCGGGATGGCTCATTCCCTTCAATCCGAGGATGAAGAGAATTGAAGCGAGCAGGTAACTGAATTCGATGAAGTAGGTTTGCATAAGCCGCAGATTTACGCGGATGAACGCGGATCGATCCGCGTTCATCCGCGTAAATCTGCGGCTCTATT